>OGRI01000264.1_pt1 | contig 57531 bp, 49 predicted proteins | sample 1553391 | NCBI WGS metagenome assembly OGRI01 (sample SAMEA2580052, study PRJEB22360) | human gut metagenome | reverse complement strand
AAGAAGAGTACCATCCATATCGGATGAAATTAATTTAATCATGTGATAGCCTCCTAATATTGGGTAAAAATTTTGTATGGTTTTATAGTATCATAACTAGAACTTATATAGCATTTAAATTTTGTAAAATATAAATGAGAGATAAAATTACTGCTGTGAAAGAACCTGCTCGAATACGATCGCAGCACCATCATCATCATTGCTTGCAGTGTGATGGAGACAGATATCTTTGATGATATCAGCAGAATTTCCCATTGCAATGCTTTCTATATAAGGTAGTCCAAGCATGGAATAGTCATTTTCACTGTAGCCAATGATCATGGTATTTCTAAGAGAAATATCATAAAGAGATGTATAGAAATTGACTGCAGCACCTTTTAAAGCATTGACTGCAGTGACATCCAGACGATATGGGCTATGGGATGATACTGCAAAGTCAGGAACCTGAGTGTGAAGAGTATTTGTAAGGGTGTTCAATTTCTCAACATCTGGTGATTGTGTGGAGATCTTAATGATCTGAGGATTTTCATCAAGAAGAAGTCTGCTGTTATCATAAAAATGTGCATGAATGATACGATTTTGAATATAAGTATCAGATTCAATCTTCAAAGAAGGAAATTCTTTTTTAATAGAAGGAATCACTTCATTTTTAAGATAATTTTTATATCCAGTCTTGGAACCAAGAATACATAATCCATTCGCACTGTGGATTTCATAAAATGTACGGCAAGATCCAAAGATACGAAGCATTTCTGGAATTCGCTCAGAAGGAATGTAAGAAGCATGCAATTGTTTTCCATAGGAATCAAAGATACAGGAACCTCCGAAACAAGCGATATCACATTGAAGATCGTATGTTTCAAGAATCTGCTGGGTGTCAAAATAATTCATCTCCGTGTTGATCAAAAGACGAACACCCTTTCTTTGAAGTTGTTTGATCGCACGGATTGTGCGTTTGGTTATTTGCTGGTCACTGTTAAGCAGTGTTCCGTCAAGATCAGAAACGATCAATTGAATCATCTTGCTGTCCTCCTTTATTTTAATATTTAAAATCATCGTATCATAAAAAAGGACAAAAATATAGTAAAAAACAGGGTTGAGGCTAAAAGTTGATTTGTGTATAATAAGGAAATAGCATGAAAACTAAATATATAATATTGAACAGAAATATTGTATAAATATTCTCAGAGGTAACTACGAATGAAGGATTATGTTGCATTTGATCTTGAGACCACTGGTTTGTCATTGGAGAGAGATCAGATCATTGAAATAGGGGCTGTTAAGGTCAGAGATGGGAAGATCAGTGGAAAATATAACTGTATCATTCATCCAGAGATCGAGGTCAGTGATTTTATTATCAATTTAACAGGAATCGACAGGAATATGCTGAAGAAAGGAATTTCACTGAAAGAAGGTGTTGAGGGATTTTTGGAATTTAGCAGGAATTTTCCGGTTCTTGGTCATAATGTAATGTTTGATTACAAATTTATGAAGAAGGCAGCAGCTTCATTTAAGCATAACTTTGAGAGAGAGGGAGTTGACACGCTGAAAGTGGCCAGAAAACTGTTAGGTGAGCTTGAGAACAAGAAACTGGAAACACTGTGTGCACATTACCATTATGTGAATCAGGCAGCACACAGGGCTTATGATGATGCACTGGCAACGGCAGTTGTATTTGAGCAGATGAAGAAAGAATTTCCAGAAGAGAAAGATATATTTATGCCAAGACAGCTTCAATACAAGGTCAAGAAAGAACGACCTGCCACAGCAAAACAAAAGAAATATTTAGCGCAGTTGATAGCATATCATGCGATAGTGGAGAAGATTGATGTTGATCAGATGACACAAAGAGAAGCATCAAAGAAGATTGATCATATTATATTTAATTATGGAGTGATGAAGAAATGAAGAAGAAAAGATTTTTTGTATCTGTAGTTGCGATTCTTCTGATCATCGTTATGGTTGGAACAATGGTAGCCGGATACCTGATGATGTAACTGTAGAATTTTTGAGAGGAAGTAAGACATAATGAAGAAAAAGATAATTATTGCAATTGCTGTGATCGTTATTTTGGCAGCGGGCGGATTTTTCTATATGAATCATAAGGTAAACAGTGCAGTAAAAGATGGAAAAATCTTAAATGGTGTTACATGCGATGGAATGTCTGTTGGAGGAATGACGAAAGCTGAGGCAAAGAAATTAATTGAATCCCATATGAAAGAGATTCACAAAGAGAATATCACGTTATATGTAGACGAGGAGAAGACAGATGTGAAAATCGAATCATTAGGAGCTATGGCAGATGCCGATAAGACAGTGGAAGAGGCATATGCACTTGGAAGAACAGGAACAATCTTTGAGCAGTACTCAGATTCCAAGAAAAAAGAACATAAACTTAGAGTATATCGTCAATATGACAAAGCCAAGTTTAAGAAGAATGTCAAGAAGGCAACAAAAAAGATTATCACAGAGCCAAGAAATGCGAGTGTTAAACATAAGAATGGAAAGTTTGTCGTAGTGAAAGAAAAGACAGGCTATACACTGAATATGGATGAAACATTTGCAAATTTTAAGAAATCTGTAGAATCTGGTAAATCAAAAGCCAAATTAGATGTTGTTAAGCAAAAAGCAAAATACACATCAAAAGATATGGCACAGATCAAAGATGTATTAGGCACGTACACAACAGAATATGGAGGTTCTCCATATGGACGTAAAGTGAATGTTGCGAATGGTGCATCAAAGATTAACGGAAGCATTGTGTATCCTGGAGAAACATTATCTGTATATAAGACTGTATCACCATTTACAAAAGAAAATGGATATGCACTTGCTGGTTCTTACGAGAATGGACAGACAGTTCAGACATATGGTGGTGGAATCTGTCAGGTTTCTACAACATTATATAATGCGGTAATCCGTGCAGAATTAAAGATCGTAGAGAGATTTCCACATTCCATGACTGTTCATTATGTACCAAGATCAGCAGATGCTGCGATCGCAGGAACACATAAAGATATGAAATTCAAGAATACATTTGATACACCAATTTATATTGAAGGTAAAGCTAATGGATCAACGATCACATTCACAATATATGGAAAGAAGAAAGATCCAAAGCGTACAGTTGAATTTTTATCTGAGACAACGAATATCAAAGAAAGTACAGAAAGTACAGTAGAAGATGCGACACTTCCAGCAGGACAGAAGGTTGTGCAAAGTTATGGACATACAGGATACAGTGCAAGATTATGGAAGATCGTAAAGGTCAATGGAAAACAGGTATCAAAGAAAGTGTTCAATACATCCACATATATGTCAACACCAACAGTGTATCGTGTTGGAACAAAAAAAGCAGAAAAAATAGAAGAGAAAAACGACAAGAAAGATAAGAAGAACGATTCAAAGAGTAAAACGACAACTGCTGCAAAATCAACGACAGCACAGAAAACAACAACGAAAAAATCTTCTACTGCAAAATCTGGAGAAAGTACAGGAAACTAAATATGAAGATAGGAAAATTATCAGAATCTGCATTGCAGAAAGTAGTATTTGAACAATTGCATACAAGAAGAGAAGAAGTTCTTGTCGGACCAGGGATCGGAGAAGATTGTGCAGCATTAAAACTTCAGGAAGGAGAAGTTTTTGTTACATCAACAGATCCGATCACAGGAGCGGTGAAAGAGATTGGGAATCTAGCAGTTCATGTAACTGCCAATGATCTTGTATCTGCAGGAGCAGAGACGATCGGTCTTATGGTGACAGCACTTCTACCTCCGATGATCAAAGAAGTACAGATTAAGAAGATGATGCAGCAGATCAATACAGAATGTGAAAAGTTAAATATTATGGTACTTGGAGGTCATACAGAGATCACAGCTGCGGTAACACAGCCTGTATTATCTGTGACAGGAATCGGAAAGGTCAGAGAAGATGAACTGATCTTATCGGGAGGTGCAAAACCAGGTCAGGATATTGTTGTGACAAAATATCTTGGAATGGAAGGAACAGGGATCATTGCAAATGAAAAAGAAGATGAATTAAAAGAATGGTTTTCTGATACATTCATTGAAGATGCAAAAGCATTTTTGAATGATATTTCTGTGGTGCCAGAGGGACTGATCGCACGAAAATATGCATCTTGCATGCATGATATCACAGAAGGCGGCATATATGGTGCACTATGGGAGATATCTAAGGCATCTGGTGTCGGAGTCGAAGTTTGTATTGAAGATATTCCATTAAGACAGCATACGATCGAATTTTGTGAAAGATACGATCTGAATCCGTACCAGTTGATCTCAAGTGGTTCTATGCTGATCACAACAGATCATGGAAGAACATTAGTAAATGAATTGGAACAGGCAGGTATCAAAGCAACGATTATTGGTCATACAACAGATTCCAGAGATAAAGTGATCTATCGCCAGGGAAAGGCAGCCAACTTAGAAGCACCTAGACAGGACGAGTTATACAAAATATATTCTGAGAATAATAGAAATTAAAAGATTGGAGAGTTAATAATGCTTCATATAGTATTACATGAGCCGGAAATGCCGGCAAACACTGGAAATATCGGAAGAACCTGCGTGGCATGCGGTGCAGTCCTGCACTTGATCGAGCCACTTGGCTTCCGTTTAAATGAAAAGATGATCAAGAGAGCAGGTCTTGATTATTGGGACAAATTAGATGTCCGCACATATATTAATTTTGAAGATTTCCTGGAAAAGAATGATAATCCAAAGATTTATATGGCAACAACAAAAGCTAAACATGTGTATTCAGCACCCGCATATGAAGAAGATGAAGATGTATACATTATGTTCGGAAAAGAGAGTGCAGGAATTCCAGAAGAGATTCTATTAGACTATGAAGAAACCTCAATCAGAATTCCAATGCTGCCACATATCAGATCATTAAATCTGTCCAATTCAGTTGCAATTGTAGCCTATGAAGTGCTGAGACATCAAGGATTTGAAGCATTCCAGATGGAAGGACAGCTGCATCATTATCATTGGTAGGATTTTAAGTTGTGGTTGGAGAATGGTATTGGTTATAAATTAGAATTTTTTAAGACAGATGATATTTCTTTGATCTTCTGTTTTATGTGACAAAAATAAGATAAGAATCAATATTTAAAACAACTGGTGGCAACGATTAGCAGATTTTAAGTGCGTTTTTTACAAATTCGCAGCGCCCTGTGGTTGATTGTTTGACCGTAGCTGCGGGCATTTTGGCTCGCAGCCAGGAAGTTATCAAAGGAACAGGCGCGGATCAGCGATTTGTAAAAAACGCTCTTAAAATCTGCGTGTTGCCACCGATATATGATAAATATTTGTTCTTAGCTTCTTTCTGTCTCATACAAATCCCAACGACTACCTTTCAAACTACAAATCAAAATTTATTTCAGGAAATACAACACCGCCTCATAAACCTTCTCCACCCCATCTTCATTCAAAATCTCATGTCTCCGGTTCAAAAACAGCATTCCTCTGACATTGTTATATCCCCGTTTCTTCAACGTTGTCATAGCTTTGGCGTATTGTTTCTTTGAACCGATACATGGATCATCTGCTCCTGCGATAAATAAAATTGGGAGGGATGGGTGTTTTACCTGCCAGCCTTTGTTATTATATGTTTCATCCATTAATAAAAACAGATTCAAAAATCCATTATTACTGAATACAAATCCGTCCAGTGGATTTTCATCGTAAGCTTTTACATTTTCTTTGTTGTAGCTGATCCAGCCGTTTTCTGACTCTCCTTCTTCTAAGATTTTTCCGTATAAACCAAACGCCATTTTCTGAAAGATGTCGCCTCTTTTGTGTGCTCCCATTTTGCATGCTGCCTTTGCCATCAATGCTGCGGCTTTTGCTGCTTTGTTTTCGCTGGGGCTTCCGCATACGATCAGTGAGTCTAATTCATCATCGTATTTTTTTAAATAACAACGTACTACCAGTGATCCCATGCTGTGTCCAAATAAATGATATGGAAGTTTTCCGTATCGTTCTTTTGTCCATTGAGTGATCTGATGGACATCTTCAATGATAGCGGTTCCGCTTTCATCATAAAAATATCCGAGATCTTCTTCCTTTCTTATACTTTTTCCGTGTCCTCTGTGGTCGTGTATCACACTGATGTATCCGTGTTTGCACAGCATTTCCATAAATGGTTCATATCGTTCTTTGTGTTCTGCCATTCCATGGACAATCTGTACGATTCCTTTTGGTTCTCCTTCTGGTTCCATTAATAATACATGCAATTTGAGTCCATCCTGTTTCGATGTCAGATATACTGTTTTTTTCACTTTTGGCACCTCCGTTCTGCTCATTTCTTTTAGTTTAATTCTTATAAATTTTTGTGTCAAATATAGATTTATGGTAAACTATAAATATAACTATCAACTCTTTTATGGAGGATTTTATTATGAAAGTAAAAATGAAAAAATTCAGTGCATTGCTTCTATCCTGCATTCTGCTTTTTTCAATTACAGCATGCCAGAAAAAGCGAACAGCCAAAGAAATTATGCAGTCATCACTGAAACAAAGCAGCAGTTTAAAAGATGCTGATTTTAATGGAAATGCATCCTATACGATTGAAACTGGAAAAAATGGATCTGAATCTAATATTAATTTTAAAATGAATTTTGATATGAAACTTCAGACAGTCAAAGATGATAATTTAAAAATGGCAATGTCTTCTACTATTAATATGCTTGGCCAGAATGTTGACATGAAAATGTATTATGCCGATGGATATTACTACATGAATGCCAATGGTACAAAACAAAAAATGAAAATGGATATTGCCAGTCTTCAGAAACAGATTTCTTCAACAACAGGACAGACAACTCTGCCAATTAAATATTATAAGGATCTTAAACTTAGTGAAGAAGACGGTAACAATGTCATCAGTTACAGCATTAACAGTGATGGATTAAACAAATATGTCGAGAATATCACGAATTCCATGTCTACGATCACAGGCGGCAGTGATTCTATAAAGGTTACTTCCATGTCTGGTAAAAAGACACTCAATGACAAAGATCTTCCAGTGAAAGAATCCATTAAAATGGTAATAGAAAGTAACAGTAATAAAGTTGGAAAAATAACTTTGAAAATGGATCTTATTTATCATAATCCTGGAAAATCTGTTACTGTTTCACTTCCAAAAGATTTAAATACCTATCAGGAAGTATCTTCTAACAATTAGTGAACAAAGAATATAAAATAAAAATCCCTTTTCCTATTTACATGATAAGTTAAATACAAACTTTTCGATATAAATAGAAAAGGGATTTTCATTCCCCGTTCCTTATGTAGATAATATTTAATTCCGACATAATTCGACATAAAATATTATACTCTTTTGTAGGAAACACTGTCAATCATAGTAAATATTGATCTGAAAATAGTTTTATGAACATTTTGTAACTTAAAATCACTGGAATTTCCACATTTTTCATGCTATCTTGTATATAACAAACTTGTAGTTAGGAGTTATGATCTTATGAATTGGCACGGGAAACGTTATTATTCGTTTGACAGCTTTTTAAAAAATTATTTTGGTGAGAAAATTTATAAAGTATCTTTAGATGGCGGTTTTACATGTCCAAATCGAGATGGAACACTTGGAACTGGCGGCTGTATTTTCTGCAGTGAAGGAGGATCTGGAGATTTCGCTTCTTCATCCTGCTTATCTGTAACGGATCAGATCACTGCTGGGATTGAGATGGTTTCTAAAAAGATTGAGGATGGCAAGTATATTGCTTATTTTCAGGCATTTACAAATACTTATGGACCCATTGAAAAATTGGAATCTTTATATATGGAAGCAATCAATGATCCAAGAATTGTTGCTCTTGCGATCGGTACCAGACCTGATTGTCTGCCTCCTGAAGTTCTTGACCTGCTTGAGCGTTTAAATCAGATCAAACCTGTGTTTGTGGAACTTGGATTACAGACGATTCATGAAGATACTGCTTCTTTTATTCGGCGTGGATATCCTTTGTCTTGCTTTGATGAAGCGATATTGAATCTTCATAAGATCGGGGTGCTGACAGTTGTTCATCTGATTCTTGGACTTCCTGGAGAAACTAATGAAATGATGCTTGAATCGGTTCGTTATTTAAATCATCTTCCGATTCATGGGGTGAAATTTTCTATGCTGCATATTTTGAAGAATACGGATCTGGCGGTTTATTATGAGGAACATCCATTTGAGGTTTTCACTTTGGATTCTTATGTGGATCTGCTTTTGAAATGTATTGAGAATCTTAGCCCTGAGATTGTGATTCATCGATTGACTGGGGATGGACCGAAAGAATTGTTGATCGCTCCTGCTTGGAGTCTTCATAAACGGAAGGTTTTAAATACGATTGCTCATGAGATGAAAGTTCTTGATATCAGGCAAGGGGATCTTTTGTAAGCAACTTTTTAATATTTTTCTTTATTTGTATGTTACATCCCTATATTTTTCTATATTCAAAAAAGAAGGTAAAACCTCAACTATCGTTTTACCTTCTTATTCTTTACACTTTTATATTTTGAACACTACTATTTTACGCTTCATTTGTTGGAACTACGATGAAATTGTCTGGTAACTCGACACCATCCATTCCTTCAAATTCATTGCATATGATCGCGTCAAAGTCTGATAACTTGGAGAAATTGTAAAATCCTTTGACCGATAGTTTGGAAGAGTCAATCAAGAGATAATTATTCATTGACTGTTCCATTGCTTTTTCTTTGACCATCATTGTCTCTGTCTCGGTCGTATAACTCATGCCCTTTTCTAAGTCTACGCCTGCACAGCCTAAAAATGCATAGTCAAAGTTAAATCTTGAGAGATTCCCAATCGTTACTGGTCCTGCTGACATGTTGTATTCTGGAATGTATTTTCCTCCCAGATAAAATAATTCCGCCTGACAGCTTAGATTCTGATATGCCTCTGCAACCAGAAAATTGTGAGTAACAATCTTGATATTCTTATCTTTTAAATATTTTACCATCGGAACAACCGTTGTGATACCATCGAGGAAGATACAATCTCCTTCTTTCACAAAGGATGCTGCTTTCTTACATACGAGTTCTTTGCTCTCTGAGAATTCCGTTCGATCCCGTACATTCTTCTCGTCACGGTTTGAAACGATCTTATTCTGGTTGATTCCTTTGGCTCCGCCATGAACGCGGATTAATTTACCTTGATGTTCCAGTTCTTCACAGTCGCGCCGGATCGTAGTCTCCGTTACCTGCATAAGTTTCGCAAGGTCTTTGACTTTCACGATTCCATGCTCCTGAATCAGATTTAATATGGTTTCATAACGTTCGCTTGCTATCATCTTTTTTGCTCCTTTATTATTCTCTTTCATTTTACCCTACTTTCGAACAAAAAGGAACACAAAGATACATTTCCTTTGATGTTCAGTTTATTTTTACTGACAGCGGGCAAGATATTCTGGCATCTTGTCCGCAATGATTTCAAACGAACGATTTACTTCTTCTGGCACATCCACATGTCTTAAAAATCCTTTTCCATTTGGTCCATACCCATTCTCATCATCACGAAGCCGGTAGACTTCGCCTAATGCCAGCTCATAAAGCCTCTTTCCTTCCCATAGATATGGTGTATCATTTTGAAGGGTTCCATCCGGGTTAAGTTTTGGAATTATTGGCGCATAATTTATGATCTTCTGACTATTATTGAACAAATCTAATGCTGTTACATAACTTCTTTTTTGTAATATTGGATCCTGAATCAGGATCACATTTTGATGTTTTATTGTATGATCGTTAAATATTTGTATGGCATTTTTAATATTTTCGGATGTATTGGTTGAGGTTTTATCCATGAAAATGGATGAACTTTCAATCTGGTATTTGTCTTTTGCTAAACATGCGTATATTTCGGCTTCTGACTCTGGTAATCGATCTATATCTACATTAAGAATCTTTGCAACTTTCTTCTTTAAATTAATCGTTGAGTGTCCGATTCCCCCACAAAACATTAATTTCTCGCCGTATCCCGCCTTGTAAAGCTCACAGGCTGTCTCGGCTACAACTGGAAGGTCGCTTCCTAATGCAATGATCACATCTGTCACAGATGCCCCACAAGCTTGCTTGAGAGCATCCTTTGACATCTGTGCTATATCTCTTACCGCCAGAAATTCTATGATACAGTTAAATGCATCAGAAATTTCTTTATTCATAGGATTATTATCTGTCTAAGTCTAATACAACTGGTACAGAACGGTATCCAACACCCATTCTGTCGATTCCCATATCGATCAGCTGTAAGAAATGTTCTCTTGTACGGATGCATCCGCTTCCTTTAACTTTGCATTTATCTCCGACTTCTTCCTGCATTACTTTGATGATCTCTGGTGTTGCACCATGTGCATCAAATCCTGTTAAGAATCCTGTACTTGTCTTAACGAAGTCAGCTCCAGCATCCATTGCACAATGGCAGGCTTTACGAACCTGTTCTTCTGTTAATGCATCTGTTTCGAAGATTACTTTTAATTCTCTTCCATATTTGTGAGCTGCATCTGCACAAGCTTTGATGTCAGCTGTTACTTCTTCATATTTTCCTGCACGGATATGTCCGAAGTTTGCTACTACGTCTACTTCTTTTACTGTATCATATTTTGCTACGTCTTCGATCTGTTCTACTTTAGATTTTGTAGAGCTTGTTCCGAATGGGAAGTCTGTTACTGGGCATAACATTGTTTCTGTTCCTTTCACATATGGCTCACATAATTCCATATATCCTGGGTTGATACAGATTGTTGCACATCCAAGTTCTACTCCATCTTTTGTTAATTCTATAATCTGTTCTTCTGTAAATTCTGGTTTTAATACGGAGTAATCGATGTAAGCTGCTAATTCTTTTGTTGTCATTTCGGCTGCTTTTTTTGTTAATTTTTTCATTTTGTTTCTAAATAACACTGGGTAATTTGTTTGTTTTTGTGTGTTATTTTTTCCTCCTGACTATTTTATACCATATTTCCGAACATTTGTAAACACTTATTTTTCATTTTTGTTCGATTTTTTATTTTATTTTTGTTTTTTTGTTCGTTTTATGTGTTTTTCTGTAATTTTTATGGTTTACTGTGTTCGTTTTGAGCGGTATAATATTGCTTGTAAGGATAATACAAACATTTTATCTTTGTATTATCCTTATATATAGTGAAAAAAGTTTGTTAATTAAGAAGAAAGGATTCATTTTTATGAAAACAAAGACCTTATATATTTCGGATCTTGATGGAACACTACTGGCTTCTGATGGTCATATCAGTGATAAAAGCCGTGATATCTTAAATAAAGTAATGAAAGACGGAGCGAAAGTAAGTATTGCAACATCTAGAAACTTATTTGCTTTTGATCAAAGAGTTTCTGGCGTTGATTTTTCGATTCCTGTCATTTTAAATACAGGCGGCTGTATCTATAACTGTCAGAAAAAACATTATGATGTAATTTCTGATATTCCTTTTGACCGTGTCCTTCAATTAAAGAAGATTCTTGATGAAAATAAGATTGCTTCTTTTATTTATGGATTGGTCGATGAGGAGTTGTATCTTCTATATGAAGGACTTTTTGATGAAGCTGATCAGGCTTACATTAAAAAACGTGGACCGATGTATCATACATTCAAAAAAGATCTTGCTTCTTTATCTGAAATGGCAGATTCCTGCAAAGTGATTTTCTATGTTGGATATGGTTCTTATGAAAAGACGAAACGTATTCTTGATCTTTCCGCTTCTGTTGATGGAATTAAGGCAACGATCACGAAGGATATTTATACTGGAAATTATTTTATTGAAATTTGTGAGGAATCTGTATCGAAGGCTTCTGCAATTTTGAAATTGAAGGAGATGTATGACATTGATGAGATTGTTGCGTTTGGGGATAATGTGAATGATGTGGAGATGCTTGAATTGTCTGATCGATGTTATGTGCCGGAAAATGGATTGCCGCAGATTCGTGAGATGGCGGATATGGTGATTGAGGAGAATGATACAGATAGTGTGGCTCGATTTATTGCGAAGGATTATTATAAATAATTGTTTGTGGCTACCCTTTAGGCTGTGGATGAAAATTTCCAATATATATCGGGCAGGAACGCATTCTCATTCGGATTCTCACGTAGCTGTACTAAGCTCATGAACGATCTTACGATCATCCATTCGCTAAGTGCAGACGTGTTCATACGGTTCCTGCCCGATATATATTGGAAATTTTCTTTGATTTAGGGTATTGGAATTGTTGCTTGGAAAAAGTCTGTTGACTTTTCTAACCGATTTTTTGATGATTTTGCAACTTTTCCAACCGTTTTTTTAAGATTTTTGCAACTTTTCCAACTTTTTGTCTCATACTTCTCTGTCTTTCATGATTTCCTTGAACCAATACAGCGATTTCTTGGGAATTCTGTTTCCTGTTTTGAGGTCTAATTCTAATAATCCGTATCGATTCTTGAATGCATTGATTGCTGACAGATTGTCTACAAATGACCAGACAAAATATCCAAAACAGTTTGATCCCATATTTCTTACTTTTAAGGCTCTCTGTAAATGTCCTTTTAGAAAATCGATACGGTAGTCGTCATCAATGTATCCTTCTTTGTTTCGGTATCTGTCTTCACCTTCGATTCCGATTCCATTTTCACTGATAAACCATGGAATGTTTCCATAGTCTTCTTTGATCCTCATTCCGATATCCACAACAGCTTCTTCGTAAATCTCCCATCCTCTGTCGGCATTATATTTTCTGCCTGGCATTTCCCATGGTTCGTAATAGAATTCTGGATGGAATACATCTTTGTCGTATGCTGTTTCTCTTGCTTTGACGCGGATTGGGAAATAGTAATCGATTCCTAACATATCTATGCGGTATTTTTTGATATCTTCAAAATCTGCCTGTTCATATGCAAACATGCAATCATGTTCTTCTAATTTTCTTAATAATTCTTGTGGAAATTCTCCCTTTAAGTATGGATTGAGATAGATTCTTACCTGAAATAAGTCCGCATAGTAGGCTGCTTGTACATCTCTTGCTTCTCCGCTTCTTGCATAGATTGGTGTCATATGTAACATAACTCCGAGTCTGCATCCATCTTCTTTATATGGTTTGATTGCTTTGACTGCTTTGGTTGTCGCGAGGATTTTATGAAAATGTGCCTGATATGCTTCTTTTGGTGCATGTTTAAATGGGTACCAGATTCCATCCATATAACCGTTATCAATTGGAATATTTGGTTCTGTGAAGGCAAACCATAATTTTACTTCTTTATGAAATTCTTTTAATACTGCTTTTACATACTGTTCATAAAGATATACTGTCTCCCTTCCAACCCATCCATTATATTTTTCAAATAATATTGCTGGAATATCCCAATGTTCCAGTGATATGACTGGTTTCATTCCATTTTTCTTGATTTCATGGATGACATCTCTGTAAAATTCCACGGCATCATTATCTACAATTCCCGCAATTGGGTCTTTCATAAATCTTGCCCATTGGATCGTAAAGCGAAATCCTGTCATTCCAAAAGATGCCATCGTTTTGATATCTTCTTTGTAATGATGATAAAAATCACTTGCTTTTTTGGGTCCTACATCGTCATACCAGATCTCTGGATTTGTATTATAAAAAAGTTCTGCCCAGCTCTCCTGTCCTTCTTTTTTTCCTGCACATCCTTCAATCTGCCATGCACTGCTTGATGTTCCGATCAAAAAATCTGCTGGTATCCGCTGTTTTTCCATAACTTTTCATCTCCTTATGATCTCATTTTATATGCGAAAAAGTCTCGATGCAAAACATTTAAATTGCCATTCAATGTTTCGCACCGAAACTATTTTCACTCTTTATTTAGAGGTTTTATACTTATGATTAATAGCTTAATCCTGGGTTAAAGAATCCAACTAATACACCCACGAATGCAACTGCTAACATGATTGCCATTGTAGCAAGTGGAGACATTTTCTTCTTGCTCATTAACCACCAGCATAGTAATACAAATACTACATTTAAAATCTTAGGATAAATTCCGTCTAAAGAACTCTGTAATGTAATACCTTCCGTTCCTGCTGCTTTCTTAACGATAACAAGAGATGTTGTAATATTGATCCATGTTGCTGCTACTGCACCGATTACGATTGTTCCGACCATGATGATCGCTTCTCGTATGGCCATCGCGGTTTCACCGACGACGAGAGCAACTGCTTTTTCACCAAGATTATATCCTTTGTAGTATAAGAAACGCATTCCAAGTACAGAAATTAAGTTCCATGCTACAATATAGAATACAGCTCCTAAAGGACTTCCATTTGTTGACATACTAAGTGCGATACCTAATAATAACGGAATCAATGTTCCTACAACGATGGAATCTCCAATTCCTGCTAATGGTCCCATTAATCCGGCACGGATACCATTGATCAGGTCACCATCTACTTCTTCTCCGTTTGCTCTTGCTTCTTCAAGACCAGCTGTGACTCCGACTACCAGCGATCCACCTAACTGTGGCTCTGTATTAAAGAAACTAGAATATGTTGTCAGTGCTTCTTTCTGTTCTTCTTTGCTGTCATATAATTCTTCGATCAGTGGCAACATAGAACACATATATCCAAATGTCTGCATATGTTCATATGTAAAACATGTTAAATGTCCATGAAACCATAACCAGAAGGATTTGTTTAACGCTTTTTTAGATAATTTTTTCGCTGCCATATTAGATATCCTCCTCTTCTTCAAAGTCATCATCAGCTGCTACTGCAACATGTTTTGCTGCATTTGCTTTTACCTGATAGTAGATCCATGCCATAAATCCACCGATGATCGCTGCTGCTACAAGGTTACATCCCATAACTGCTGCTAATGTAAATCCAAACATGAAGATCAGAATATCGATCGGACGGTTTGCTACCTGTTTTAATAAGATTGCAATACCTACGCAAGGAAGAAGGCTTCCAAGTGTTAAGATCGTCATCATGAAAACTCCATCCATTGGAAGGTACGTCTGGATAACTTTGATCATGTCTGATCCTAAATATGTAATAATAAATGTCGGAATGAAGGAACAAATAATATGTGAGATCCATGGAAGTCCCATATCAACTGCATATAATTTCTTTAATTTTCCTGATTCCAGACACTTCCATCCATATGCCTGCCAGATCAGGTTCATCGTTGCTGTTCCGTACATTAAAACTGTACCAAGAGTTCCTACTGTTGACCCAAGAGCTGTTGCCATAGATGTAGCTTTGGCTCCTGTAAGTCCCATGTTTGTGATCGCAATGATTGACAGCGGTACCCCAATGTAAGAAATCGCTCTTACATCCGCCGCAACTGCTCCACCTGGTGTGATCAGTGCGATATATACGATCTGGATTGCTGCTCCGGCGATGATTCCGGTTGCAACATCACCCATGATCAGTCCGCAGATCAGACCTCCAACTAATGGACGACCTAATGTATAGTTTCCAACAACAGTTCCACCCATACCAGGCAAAGATGCCAGGCAGGCGAAAATTCCAAATAATGTAGCTTGCCAAATTGAAACGCTCATTTTCTCTCTCCTTTCGTGATCGGTTATCTTTAGAATCCAAATTTACCTCTGAATTTTTCCCATGTTCCGATAGATACCTCTTTTACCAGTGCAAATTCAATCTCAAATCCAGCCTGATACATTCTTTCAAAAGCTTCTGCTTCATCCTGTGTGATGGACTGGTTATTTCCAAGTTTCACTGCTCCTGGACGGTCTGGGCATGGCCCTACGATAACTTTTTTAATCGGTGTAGCAAATTTAAAATCTACTAATAATTCCGCCATATCCACAGAGTTCTTTGTGATTAGGAAGTACTGGTCTTTACTTGCTAATACTTTATCTGCGTTTTTCTTAAAATGTTCTTTGTTCCACACGAATGTTTTCTTTGAACTTGCACCTTTAAATGCGGATACTAAAAGTTTATTTCCTGCTGCAGCATCATTGACACCGATCAGCCCTGTGCAAGGATATTCATTTGCCCAGCGTGTAACAGTCTGTCCGTGAATGATTCTGTCATCGATTCGAATAAATGAAATTGCCATATATATTCTCCTTCCTGATCCTTTGATCAGATTTCGTCGTCTTCGTCTGTTTCTAATACAAAGCGTTTTGCCTGTGTATCGGCTAAAACAAGTTCATCAAGTTTATCCAGTGTTGTCGAATCTTTTGTCATAACTACGTTGATCGCTAATGGAAGGTTCATTCCTGTGTAGATCACACAATGTTCTAATATTCCCATATCCCCTAAAACAGCAATCGCATTCGTCAATGGAGAACCTCCTGGCAGATCTGAAAGAATAATGATCTCATCCTTTTGTGGATCGATCACTTCTAATTTCTTCTTGAGATTCTCAACGTATTTATCGGTGTCCATACCATTTTCCAGATTGCAGTACATAAGGTCTGGTGTGTCGGAAGCAAACATTGTCAATGCATTATGCAATCCTGGTGGAAATTGTCCATGTCCAACCATGAGTAAATACTTCATCTTGTTCCTCCTTCTCATCATGTATAAATTCACTTTGATACCATACATATGACCGGGCCCTGTCATATGTACCAAATGTATGATACATTTCTTTTATGTGTTGAATTATATACACGAGTAATGACTCTTGTCAAGAGTTTTTTGTGCATTTTATATATTTAGTATGCAAAAAAAAGACAGGATTCGTATGATTTTTTGTATTCATACAATCCTGTCTCTGAATTTTTCTTCTATATTAGTCCCGGCGAAAATTGCGCTGGATATTTACTGGATTTTTTCCCGCTGTCTGATTTTTATATAATTCTAATTGAAAGACATTTCGATCGGAACGGCTGGTTGATTCTGTATACTCATAGATCAAACCTGTCTCGGTATGTGAGATTCGTTTGATCCTGAATGCCGGAATATTTTCCTGACATCTTAAAATCTTTCGTTCATCTTCTGTCATATTCACAGCTTCGATCGTCTCTGTCGCATGATATGGTTCCAAACCATAAAGACTATCAAGAATATAGTACAATGAAATGGATGAAAAATCATACGCTTCGATTCCATTACATAGATAATATGGGATATATGTATGCTCCACGAGCATCGGCTCCTTATTTCCACAACGGATTCTGTGAAGATAAAATACTTTTCTCTGTTCTTTTGGAAGCTGAAGTTTCTCTCTAACTTCTTCTGGTATCTCTGATAATACTTCTGCATTCAGAACAACAGAAGATGCCTGAGCTCCAATATCATGCATGCTTTCTGTAAAGTTATATAAATAGTTGATCGGACGTTTCATTCGGTTGTCCGCAACATAGGAACCCTTTCCTCTATATCTTACAAGCAATCCCTCGTCCAGTAACTCTGCCATAGCAAGTCTTACGGTTGATCTGCTGACATTTAGCTCATTGCAGATCGTGACTTCCGGGATCATCTGATCTCCCTCTTTCAAGATGCCCATCTGGATCATTCGTTTCAGGTAGTTTGATATCTGCTTATACATTGGCTCAGAACTTGTTGAGTCAAGTTTAAATGTCTTTTTAAAATAATCTAAATCCATGGGTATTTCCTTTCTGCTAATTTATTAGTTTTATTCTATCACACTTCTTCGTCTTTAGTATGCTGAATTTTCTCTTTCTTGTCAATTTTTTGTATAAATTGTATTGAATGTATGATACATTTGTGTTACTATGTACTCAGAAAGAAACAATTTATACAACTATATGCTCTTTATCGAGTACATTTTAAATTTATGGAGGTATCATTATGAATAATCCATCACAATCAACCCACTGGACACATCGTGCAGCGAGTATTTTCCAGATCATATTTGGCATTGTTGGTTTTATTGCTGCTCTGGTTTTTATTCTTCCAATTGCACGTCCGATCATCACAGTTTTTTTATGTATCTTATGTATTTATGAACTATTGCGTGGTATAATGAATTTATCCTTATTGAATAAAAAATCTTATTCCAGATTTTTAAAACCTTGTGCACAGTTCTTAGATCACTATCAACATTCCGGTTCTTCCAGAAAGAACTAATACCTTGAAAGGAGAGTTATATTCATGAGAAACTTTTTAGAATTTATCCCACAAACAGATGATATCGATCTTTCCCGTATTGATCGTTTCCAGAAGAAAATGTCAAACCGTGTTGCAAGTATCTGTAGTGAACGTGCTGTTTTATACACGGAAAGTTTTAAACAAACAGAAGGTGAACCTTACATTCTGCGTAAAGCGAAGGCTTTCGCACACACACTGGCTCATATGACTGTTTATATCGAACCTGACAGCCTGATCTTTGGAAATCAGGCAAGTTCTAACTTTGCTGCCCCTGTCTTTCCTGAATTTTCGATCGACTGGGTTGTGGATGAACTGGATGGAACCAATGGTGCGACTGCTTTTGACAAACGAAGCGGTGATGTCTTCCAGTGTTCTGAGCAGGTAAAAAAGGACATTCGCAAGATCGCTCCTTACTGGCATGGACATACACATCAGGATGAAGTTGCTTCCAACCTTACCGATGAGATCCGTGATGCTTCTACTCAGGGAGTTTTACATCTTGGCGGTATCTCAAGTTCCGGAGATGGACATATCGTTCCAAAACATGAGCTTGTCCTTGGACGTGGTTTCCGTTCTATCGCTGATGAGGCAAGAGAAAAGATGGCTGATCCTTCCATGAGTGATTCACAGAAAGTATTTTATGAATCTGTTGCAATTTCCCTGGAGGGCGTACTTTATTTATTCAAACGTTATGCCGATGTTGCACGTAAGATGGCAGAATCTGCTGATAACAAAAAACGTAAAGAAGAACTTCTTGCCATGGCTGATATGGCTTCTACCATGATGGAACAGCCTGCACGTTCTTTCTGGGAAGGATGTGAAGTCTGCTACATGGTTCATATGCTTCAGATGATCGAATCTAACGGACATTCTTTCTGCTATGGACGTTTTGACCAGTATATGTATGATCTTTATGAGAAAGATATTGCTTCTGGTAAGATTTCCAAAGAAAAAGCTTTGGAATATATCATTCATATGTTCTTAATGAATAGTACTAATAATAAAGTCCGTAGTTATGGACATACAAAATTCTCTCAGGGATATCCTTTATATTCCAACCTTGTTGTCGGTGGTTATAAAAAGGACGGAACGGATGGAACCAATGATCTTTCTTACCTCTGTGTTGAGGCAATGAACATGACTGCTATGGCAGAGCCAAACTTCTCCATGCGTTATAATAAGACAACACCTGTCGATCTTCTTCGTCTGGCTGCCCGCCTGATCCGTACTGGATGCGGTATGCCTTCCATGTTTAATGATGAAGTTGCAGTCAAAGGTCTTGTAGATCTTGGAATTCCTCGCGAGGATGCTCTTGATTATTGTCCGATCGGCTGCGTGGAAACTGGTGTCCCTGGTATGTATGGACATCGTGCAACTGGTATGACTTACGTCAACTGGGGAAAAGTTCTTGAGATCGTCTTAAATCATGGAAATGATCCAAAAACAGATATCAAACTGATCGATCTTGGTAACAAAGAGTATGCCTCTTACGATGAAGTATGGGCTGCATGGGAAAAAGCCTTAAAATATTATTCTGATCTTGCGGTTGAATCCGATGCGATCTGTGACCGTGCGCTTGTAACTTACGATGCCGATCCATTTGCTTCCTGCTTTATCGATAACTGCATGGCACTTGGCAAAACTTTAAAAGAGGGTGGATGTAAATATGATGTCATCTCCCAGTCCAACATCGGTCCATGTATCGTTGGTAACAGTCTCGCTGTTGTGAAAAAATTAGTATTTGAAGACAAAACTTTAAGCATGGATGAATTAATGAAAGCCATGGCTTCTGACTGGGCAGGTGAAGAAGGTATGCGCATCCACAAGATGGTCATGAACGTTCCAAAATTCGGAAATGATGAAGACTATGTAGATGAAATCGTCGCTGATGTCTTCCATTCTTATTTAAAATTACTGCCTGATTACCATACAGAGAGAACCGGAAAAGGTCCTGAAGTTTCCTGTTATACAATGTCTACAAGTAACATCACATCTTATGTACCAAATGGTTTTGATGTCAATGCAACTCCAGACGGACGTTATGCCGGAACTCCTTTAAATGAAGGATGTTCTCCAACACAGGGAACAGATACTCACGGACCAACTGCTGTTATCAACTCTGTATCCAAACTTCCAAATGATCAGGTTGCTGCCGGACAGCTGTTAAATATGCGTTTTGCTTCCGGAGCACTTGCCGGGGAAGAAAACTTAATGAAATTTGTTGCTTTCTTACAGGCTAGTGTCTTAAAAGGCATTTACCATAACCAGTTTAATGTCTTATCCACAGAAACTCTTAGAAAAGCACAAAAAGATCCTGACAATTATCGTGATCTGATCGTTCGTGTTGCCGGTTACTGTGCCCAGTTTGTATCACTGATGCCGGAAGCTCAGGAAGCGATCATTGCACGTACTGAAAATGAATGGAGCTGATCAAAATGAAAGAAGGTTTTATCTCCACCTTACAATCTTATTCTACGAAAGATGGTCCCGGAATCCGCACGACTGTCTTCTGCATCGGATGTAATCTGCGCTGCGCATGGTGCGCAAACCCAGAGCTGATGCTCCCCGGTGAAAAATACATGTATTTTAAACAACGCTGTATCCGTTGCGGTTCCTGCATCAAACACTGCCATGGTGAAATATCCATGGCAGAAGATGGATGCGTGATCGATCGTGCCAGTATAGATATGGACACTCTAAGGCAATGTGAAGACATCTGTCCAAAATCTGCATATGAAAAAGTAGGAACCAGGATCACATCTGCTGACCTTGCCCAAAAGTTACTGCGTGACAAAGAATTTTACACAGTTTCCGGCGGCGGTGTGACCTTCTCAGGTGGAGAAGCCGGACTTCAGGCTGATTTTGTCTATGAAACAGCCAAACTCCTTCGCAAGGAAGGTGTTCCTGTAACTTTAGATACCGCAGGACTGATCAAATGGGACATTTTATCCCATTTGTTAGAAGAAATCGATCTTGTCCTGTACGACATCAAAGCTATCGACGAACAGATCCACCAAAAATGTACCGGTGTCAGCAACCAGCTGATCCTTGAAAATGCACAAAAGATTGCAGATATCTCCAAACCAATGTGGATCCGAATGGTTCTGGTACCAGACTGGAACGATGATCTTGATGATATCAAAAAACGTTTCGAATTTATAAAATCATTAGGTCCTGCCGTGAAACGCGTTGATGTTTTAAGATACCATACGCTTGGTGAAGGAAAATATTACAGCTTAGGGATGGAATATCCAATCGCACCTGGAACTGTATGTTCTGATGAATTTATTGACAAAGTATCTGAGATTGCTAATATGGTCGGTGTTCCAATTAATATTGAGAATTAAAAGAACCTCCTCCTTATCCATTTTGCAATACCAAAAGAAGGATTTTCAAAAGCTTACACAACTTTGAAAACCCTTCTTTTTAATTATTGCTAATATGCTTTTACTGATTTAACTTTTGAATATGTTCCATATACCTTCTTGTTTGTAGAATCATAATAGTAATAGCGAACCTGTACGTAATACTTCTTACCTTTTTTCAGTCCTGTTTTGGTATATGTATTTTTAGCTAATCCTGTTGTTTTATATTTTGCAGCTTTCATCTTTTTATTTGTAGAATAGCGGAATCTAAATCCTCGCTTTTCTCCATATTTATTTGTGTATTTGATAGATTTTGCTACAAATCCTGTTCCTTTTCCAGATTTTCCTTTCAAAGATGACAATTTTGCTGTTTCCACTTTAAGCTTCACAAATTTTGCTGTTAACACTATGTTTTTATCTGAAGCAGGTACTTTGTTAACAACTTTTCCTTTATAAGTCCATCCTGCAAATACATAACCTTTCTTACCAGCAGATTTATATTTTGTTTTGTTCCATCCAGGTAATTTAGTTCCAGCTTTTGTTTTATTTATTGTTGTAACAGTTTTTCCACCATTACCTTTTAATGTTACTGAAATTGTTTTTGGTGTTTCTGTTGGTTTTGTTGGTTCTGTCGGCTTTGTTGGTTCTTCTTTTTTATCTACATATAAATTCTTGAAACTTACTGCACCATCCCATAAACCAAGTCCCATATGTCCAGTTTTGATATTGAAGAATTCTTTATCTGACTCTTTATCTGCATCAAAAATATAATTCAGACATTCTTTGTCATCTACATATACTTTCACTGCATCTGCTTCTTTTTCAATCTTCACATGATGATATTCTCCATCATTGATGCTAGATGGCATCTCTCCTAATGCGATATCCCCATCTTTATACATTCTAAATAGTCTCACATTCTTGCTGTCTGGTGCAAATTGGATACAATATGCTCCATTAGGATCTGTTGATGATGATGCAAAAATTAAATTTACCAATCCATTTGTAAATGCTATGTCTGTTTCTATTGTTGATTTTTCATTAACTATTGCATCTTCAGACATATAAAAGTCATTTGCAGACTGATTAGAATCTGATAAAACTTCTCCATCAATTGCCCAATTACCACTTATATTTACAAATTTCTTAATGTTTGTTTTAAAATTATTTTCTTTTACATTAATTGTAAATATCTTTTTCTTTGATGGATCTAATTTACTTGCCGCAGTAACTGTTGCTTTTCCTGATTTTAATGCTGTTACAACCGCTTTTCCATTTGATTCTTTGATACTTACAACATCTTTTCCTTCTGTAACATCCCATGTTACTGTCTGATCTACAGAAGTTGGAAGTACATATGTACTTAGTTCTACATTATCACCAACATATAATGACTGGCTCTCATTCTGCATAGATCCAACTGATTCTGCATCTGTCACTTCTTCCTTATCTGTCCAGATTGATTTCATTGGATAAATATCAATATCTGCTTTCACAGGATCTCCTTCTACAATAACAGATGCTCCTAAGCTTGTAGGTGTTGGGAATATCTGGTTTGCTCCTGCTGCTGTATAGTCATTACTAAATATTTCTACACTTGCTTTGTCTACATAAATATGTAATTCTACAGAACCATCTTCGTTCTTCTTCACATTTGTCTGCTCATTTATTTTTTTGAATTCCTGACTGATGATCTTTCCTGATTTACTTCTGTCTATAGAAAGCTTTTCATTTTGTAAATCATAAATTACATCTGTGTATTCTGTATCATTTTGATTCTTTCTCAGTCTGAATCCAACTTTCTTTGTTTTCTCTGATGGTGTAAATTTTGCAACAATTTCATAAGTATCTTTTGCAAAATCCTTTAATAAATTATTATCTTCTGAAATTGTAACATCTTTATAAGAAATCTTGTTTTCTGTATCCCTTAAACTTTCATATGCACTAATTGGTGTCTGGGTTAATACATATTTTCCATTTTCCTGTTTCAGTCCTACTTTAAGATTCAGATTATAAGTTCCATTAAAGTTCTGTCCTACAGTATCTGCAACTTTGTTACAATAATCATCCCATGTATTCATCCAATTTCCTTCGATGATCTCTGGAATTGTTGGGTTTTCCTGTGTTCCGAAGTCTTGTACATAATATGTCATTGCTGCATAGGAATCTTTACCAAAGTTCATAACACCATCACTGTCTTTGTAATCTTCATCTGCAACAAATTTCCAGTTTCCATCAACTTGTTTAAAATCACCAACTTTATAATATCTTCCACCACGGGAAAGTACCCATTTCACACCATCGTTTGTTTTAATTGGATAAAGATCTGGGCATTCTGTATGAAGATCTGCATATGTAGATTCACATTTCCAATCTGTTAGATTATCTGATGAATATATACGAAGTGGTCCGCCTGCAATTACCATAAACCATTTATTTTCCCATCTGAAAACTTTAGGATCTCGGAAATCTCTATTGTTTAATGGATCTTTTGACCAGTCTGCTGCAATCTTATTTGTTTTTTTCCAAGTTTTTCCTTCATCTGTACTATAGGCAACTTTAATACGCTGTCCATTTCCATCTGCTGTGATCAATGCAACTAATCCACCTTCACTGCCGTCTCCAAAAAGTCCTGATGTATTCTTTTCATCCGCCACAATACATCCTGAGAACATGGCTCCATTTGCATCTGGATATAATGAAACTGGCTGTTCTTCCCAATGGATCAAATCTTTACTTGTCGCATGTGCCCAATGCATTGGTCCCCATTGTGTATCATCGTAGAACTGATAAAACATGTGATATGTTCCTTTATACTTAACCAGTCCATTTAAATCATTTCCCCATCCATCTTTTACAGAGTAATGATACTGATTTCTGTATGCTTCATTATAATAAGTTTTATCTGTTGAACGACGATGTACATTCACACGATATGTTAAAGTCGCTGTCTGTCCATTATCTCCCTGAACAGTACTTTTTACTGTAATGTAATTCTTTCCAACTTTAACTGGAATATTCTTTCCATTCTCATATGTTTTTCCGTCATACTCAACCTGTATATCCGCATTTTCATTTTTCTTTTCAATATTCAAATCTACTGTTTCTGCATTATTCTTTACATACTGAATCATAATTGGTTCTGTTGATGTAAATTGTGCTGCTTTCTCTACATCTCCAGTTGAGGAAGATACTGAAATATTTTTTAACTCTGGTGTGTTTTGGTCATTTAATTCTGTATAATAAGTATTTTGGAATGTCACTTCTCCGTTCCAATTTAAAAGTCCAAGAGAACCTTCTGTCAAAACAGTACTCTGTCCTTTATCATCCTTTTGAAGTGTATAATCACCTGTACTTGCTATTAGAACATCATTTACATAATAAGAAATCCATGAATCGTAAGCCACTACTTTTAAAGTATATTTCTCATCATCCGTTGCTTTTACTTCTTTTTCATCAATTAATTGATAATCACTATTTTCCTGCCATCGCCAAAATTTGCATTTGTGCGAATATCCATCAATATTTACCGCATAACATTCTTTATTATCCAGATTATTATTGGAACGGAATATTAATGCAGCCGCACCTTGATTTTTCTTAAATGTTACATCTGTAGAATATACGAAATTCTTAGCTGTTGTTTTGCTAAATGCAAAACAGTCTCCTTTATCAACTGCATTGCTATACAAACCATCTTGTGTTACATTCCAATCACCACTCTTAAATTCAAAATCTGTTAAATTCGTTTTGAACTGCTGTGCTGCCTCTTTCTCCTGTCCATCTGTTGCCGCATTTACAGTAACCGTTTGATATCCTGTTACTGGTGTTATGGAAGTAACGGTGACAGCTCCTGCCATCATTAATGCTAATAATCTTGGACTTACTTTCTTCATAATTTTCCCTTTCTTTTATAACAAAAAAGGACGATCAAACTATAATCGTCCTTTTCACTCAAAAAACAATAAGTTCTTATACTTGTGCTTTAACTAATTGTATAATCTTATCTACGTTTTCTTTTCCCCGCTTCATTCCAAGACCTATAACAACACAAAGTATGACACTAACTACTGTAATAATAATCCCGACTACACCTAATATTGTAAATGGCATTTTACTTTGAACTGCAAGTCCCCAGTACGCAAGCACTATTCCAATCGAAGATATAATAATAAGATTGCGAATCCATTTTTTTAGATTATTCAGCATTTTTGTTTGAAATTCAATTTCTTTTAATTGCTGTGTTTTTGTTTGTGTTGTCATAACGTACTCCTTTTCTTAGTATTTTAATCCTGGGTTAAAGAATCCGATCATAACTCCGACGAATGCTACAACTACTAAGATTAACATTGTAACAACTGGAGAGATTTTTTTCTTTGACATTAACCACCAGCAGATGATCACGAACGCTGCTGTTAAGAATCCTGGATATACGGAATCTAACTGATTCTGAAGATTTAAGAATTCTTTTCCTGCGCTGTTTACAAGATGGAAAGATGTTTTAACGGATACCCATGTTGCTGCTACAGATCCAACAACCATTGTTCCTAACATAACGACTGCTTCACGGATTGCGGTTGCTTGCTCACCAACCAGAATATCTACGGCTTTTCCACCAAGTTCATATCCTTTGAAGTATAAGAACTTCATTCCAAATGCCATGATCAGATTCCATGCTACGATATAGAAGATAGGTCCTACAACAGATCCGCCTGTTGATAATCCCAGTGCGATACCAAGTAAGATAGGAATTAATGTACCTACAACTAAGGAATCACCAATACCTGCTAAAGGTCCCATAAGACCAGCACGGATACCATTGATCGCTTCTGCATCGATGTCTTCATTTCCATTTGCTTTTGCTTCTTCCAGACCAGCTGTGATACCTACGATAATAGATCCAACCTGTGGTTCTGTGTTGAAGAAAGCTGTGTATGTATTCATTGCTTCTTTCTGTTCTTCTTTTGTGTCATATAATTCTTCAATCAATGGAAGCATTGCACACAGATAACCAAATGTCTGCATATGTTCCTGAGAGAAACATGTTAAGTTTCCATAAGCCCAGTTACGGAATGATTTATTTAACGCTTTTTTAGATAGTTTTTTCTCTGCCATATTAAATATCCTCCTCGTCATCATCATCAAAGGAACCGCCGGAAGCTAAAGCTGCTTCTTTTGCTCTGATTCCTACCATTTTAATGTTGTAGTAAAGAATTGCAAACATTGCTGCTACAACTGTTACTGATACAAGGTTTAATCCCATACTTGCTGCTAATGTAAATCCGAAGAAGAATGGTACAAAATCAACTGCTTTTGTTACTACCTGTTTTAATAAGATTGCGATACCTACGCAAGGAAGTAAGCTACCTACTGTAAACAGTGTTTTCATTGCAATTCCGTCCATTGGTAATGTTGTTTTGATTGTTTCTACTACAGGAACTCCTAATTTACACATTACAACTGCTGGTAAGAAACTGCAGATGATATGAGAAATCCATGGAAGAACCATGTCTACTGTGTAAAGTTTCTTGAAATCACCTTTTTCAACGGCTTTCCATCCAATGTGCTGCCATACAAGGTTGATTGTTGCTGTTCCATAGAATAATACTGTACCGATTGTTCCTACCATTGCTCCAAAAGATGTTGCTAATGAGATACCTTTTGCAGATGCAGGATCTAATCCGTAAGAATTTAATGCTAACATTGCCAGTGGAATACCGATATAAGATACGGCACGAACGTCTGCTGACACTGTTCCTCCTGGTGTAACTAATGCGATATATACAACCTGCATTGCTGCACCGACTAAAACACCTGCCTGTACATCTCCAAGTACGATACCACAGACAAGACCTGCAACTAATGGTCTTCCTAATGTGTAGTTACCAATGGTTGTACCTCCCATACCAGGCATACTGGATAAGCAGGCAAAAATACCTAAAATGATTGCTTGTAACCAACTAATTGTCATAATAGTTTCTCCTCTCTGTTGGGTTCTTAGTTAAATCCAAACTGACCTCTGAATTTATCCCATGTTCCGATGGACGCTTCTTTGATCAGTGCGAATTCGATTTCATAACCAGCTTTGCTGATCGCTTCTAAAGCTTCTGCTTCTTCCTGTGTAATAGATTGGTTATTACCAAGTTTGACAGCTCCTGGTCTGTCATTACATGGTCCCACGATCACTTTCTTTACATCACTTGGAACAAATCCATCATCCACTAAGATCTTCTTCATCTGAATTGGATCTTTTGTGATCAGGAAGTAATTGTCTTTGCTGTCTAATACTTTCTGGTTTTTCTTCTTCCATGCTTCATAAGTCCAAACAAATGTTTTCTTTGTACTGGCACTCTTATATGCCATCTTAAGAGCATCTGTTGTTGCTGCTTTGTCGTTCACTGCGATCAGTCCATCGCATGGATACTCTAGTGACCAACGTGTTACTGTCTGACCATGGATCATACGGTCATCAATTCTTAAAAATGAAACTGACATATTTTTTTCCTCCTTAAAATTTAAATATCGTCTTCTTCATCATCGTTTGCTGGTGTCATAACAAATTCTTTAACTGCATCTTTTGCCTCATTGATCAAGCTGTCTTTTAGCATGTCTGTATCTACGCCGTCTTTCATTAACGTTGCTGTCAATGCCATTGCCAGATTCATTCCACCAAAGATCACTGTCTGACCGATCAGCCCTTTGTTTGATACCTGTTCAATTGCATTTGTAAGAGGTGATCCACCCACAATATCACCAAGAAGAATGATCTCATCGTCTACTGTGATCTTGCTGATCGCATTGCTGAATTTCTCTGCGAATTCATCAGCACTCATTCCATCTTCTAATCCGACGCTGATCACGTCTTCTCTTTCTCCACCAGCTAACATCTTAAGTACACTGTGAAGTCCTGGTGCAAATGTTCCGTGGCTGACTAATACTACGTATTTCATCCTCTTCTCCTTTCTTTTTTCCTATCTCTTATTTACAAGTTTATTCTAGCAATTACGCAAAAAAAGAACATCTGCAAATTGTCATTACTTTCAATTTACAAATGTCCTTTTTTATGTGACAAATGTCATATTCATGTTTTGTTACTGATTAAGAAGCTTATCAATCTCCTGTTTTAACTTTAAAATATTCGAATCATACTGTTCTTCATCCGTAAGAATTCTTGTCATTTCACTGTCGATCTGCTGGTATGCTTCATTATATTTTCTGAATTTCGGAATCTCCATGGCATTTTCCATCAGCTCATCTAATAAGTTCATCTTTGCACTCATATCCTCTCCGATACTTTTTTCCAGCATCTGTTGTGCCTGCCTTGATCTTGTCACAGATTTTAACGGAGAGATTCCCTGTCGATATTTAAATATATTTTGCTGTGTTTTAGTCTCATAGCATAATTTCTTTAAAAATTTCCATGCCATCTCACTATTCTTTGTCTGATTGCTGATTCCCATCAACAGATTGTCAACTCTTGTCTTATTGGCACCATCTGGTCCAGAAGGCAGTCTGATACAGTCCCATTTAAAATCAAAATATTTATTGATCTTCCATGGATATGGCTTATATGTTCTGAATTCTGAAAATGTCATTGGGCGGAATGCAATATTCCCTGAATCAAAATCATCCGATGTCAGATTGGTAAATGATGAAATCTTCTGGATTTTTTTTGTAAATAATACCGCATTCTCCATCGCTTTCGATGATAAATTGCATTTTGTTCCACTCGCGTTAAAAATCTTTCCACCATTGCTCAGCGTTGCATCATCCCATTGATAATCATACACTCCGAACTGATCCAGACGGCCGTCTCCGTTCGTGTCTTTTGTAACCTTTTTGCAGATCTTATAAAAATCATCCCATGTCCAGTTATTATCTGGCATCTTAATATGCTCTTTCTGCAATAATGTTTTATTTACTAACATCAATGTCGGTACACTCTCATATGGAAGTGCATACTGATGTTGTTTATATGCGCCTGCATCATAACTTGCTTTATAATAACTTGTCTTATCAAAAGAAGAATCATCCCTGATATATGAATCCAGATTCTTCAAAACTCCCACAGATGAAAATGTACTGAAATCTTCTGGAAGTACCATAAAAATATCTGGCAAGTCTCCTTTTAGTGCATTTTCTGAAACCCATTCTGAATAATCATCTTTTAAGATTCCGCTTTGATATTTAATCTTTACATTCGGATATTCTTCTTCAAATTCTTTGATTGCCTGATCGATCATCTTATAGCAGTCATCATCTGGTACATTCCATTGGTTTCCTGCGAACATTCCAAATGTCAGAACAATCTGTTTTTGCTTTGGATAAACTACAAATCCAACGGAAACAATACTTATGACAAGTCCTGCAATGATGATGCGTTTCCACCATTTTTCTAGTTTCTGTCTCATCTATCTTCTCCCGTATTTTGCGGAGCCAGACTGAACTTCCCAGATGGCAAGCTGTGTCCGGTCTCTTAAATCGAGTTTACTTAAGATCGTGCTTAGATAATTTCTTACTGTTCCTTCAGAAAGGCTTAATTCTGACGCTATCTCCTTATTGGACATTCCTCTTCCAACTAATTTAATGATATCCCATTCTGCATCTGTGATATCTTCCACGTTTTCTGCATGAATCGTTGTATCATAATTGCTCTGCGCCATTTCTGAAAAGAAATCCACCACTTTCGTTGCTACTTCTGGATTGATCATAGCACCACCGCTGTAAACTGTTTTGATCGCCTTTTCCAGTTCATCCATGGAAATACCTTTAAGAAGATAACCGCTTGCTCCATGTTTTAACGCATTGTATACAAATTCATCATCATCAAATGTTGTCAATATGATGATCTTGATCTCTGGATACTGGCTTTTAATGATCTGTGTACATTGTACTCCATCCATCTCCGGCATACGCACATCCATTAAGATAACATCTGGTTTATCTTTTCTTACTTCCTGAATGACTTCACGCCCGTCTTTGGCTGTTGCGATTACCTCAATACCTTCTTTCATCTCAAGAACAATCTGTAAACTCTGTCTGATCAATTCCTGATCGTCTGCAATCATCACTTTAATCATAGTTTTTCACCCCATCTGATCGGTATTCTGGCTGTGACTGTAAATCCGTCACTTCCATCGTATTCTACAGTTCCTTTTAACATTTTAATTCTCTCTTCAATATGGATCAGACCAAATCCCGTATGAATCTCTTGGCATCCAATTCCATTATCTTTGATAACAAGATTTAACCACTTATCCTCTTTCCATAATGTTACATTAATTTTCTTTGCTTTTCCATGCCGGATCGCATTCGTGATGCTTTCCTGTACCACACGGTAGATCATGTCTTCTTCATCTTGATTAAATTTGAGCACTTCCACCTGACAGTCATAGTTGATCTTCACATCGGAAACCTGCATGGTTTCTTCTATCATTTTCTCTAAAGCTTCCTGTAATCCGCTGTGTTCTAACGCATCTGGTCTTAATTTATTCACGGATCTTCGGATATCCTTGATTCCTTGTCTGGCAACCAGTGATATCTTATTGAGCTGTTCTTTCGTTGCATCTACTGAAAAATCAATCATTGCGATACAAGCGTCGATTCCCGCCGATAATCCTGTCATCGTATGCCCAAGTGTATCGTGAATCTCTCTTGCGATCCTATTTCTCTCTCTTGTCTCCGCCATCTTCTCTGTCATCTGTGCATAATCCTGCAACTGTTCATTCATTTCCTTAAGTCGTATATTGGCTGTCTGTAACTGGATATTTAATAAGGCGATTCTTGCATTTTCCTTCATCTGGTTTCTCATCAAAATGATCATATATGAAATAAATGCAATGACATTCACTGCGACCAGCACATTTCTTGTTCCCTGAATCATCATACTGACCTTCGATGGATACACATTCAAAAACTGCTGGAAAGATATCATATTTACAAACATCGAAATGATATCATAATCAGAAAACAGATAGATCATTCCCATGATGACAAGGAAAATCGTTCTTGTATGTTTGTCTTTGATATCTGTTACAATGTCTGCGATCACAAGAAGAATCACTCCATTATAATTTGCATATAAAAATTTAATGATGATCAGACACAATAAAATCTCTGCCGCATACAACACGATGGATATCTTTTGTTTATTCCTTTGCTTTTTCCTGACCTCTATAATATAAAGTAACAGGAAAAATGCAATGAACACAAGGATTGTTGATCCAATCGGTTCGGTTGGAAGGTATGTGATATTCTCCAGAAAATTTCTAGCGCCAAAATCATGATTGACCTTATTCAATGTCACAATAAATACTGTCGATAAAAATAATAAAATAACGAAGTTTACAACTCCCATCAGAATCTTTATGTAATATAAATTGTAATTTTTTCTGTCCATGTCATCCCCTCTTTACTGCCATCTGCTGATATCTGTCTGTTCTATATTCTTCTTGGTGATCATATAAACAGAAATTACTTTTTTCTTTGGTACTTTCTTTCCATCAAAAATCTGATATGCTGCATTGATCGCAGTATCTGCCATCTGTTTTGGTGACTGTGCCGCAGTCCCTGTCATCATACCTTCTTTGATCAGCTTCTTGCCTTCCGGTGCCCCGTCAATTCCATAAACAAGCACACCTTTTCTTGCATCCTTACTATCAAGCGCCGCTAACGCTCCCATTGCTGCCGGATCGTTCAATGCCATAACAACATCAATATTTGAATACTCTTCAATGATCTTATCTACTTTCGGAAGTGATCTCTCTATCTGTCCCTGTGTATCTGCAGATGCCAGAATCTTATAATTTTTATTTCCTTTGATCGTATCTAAGAAACCATTAATACGATCCACCGCTGATTTTGCCGCCTGATGTGTCAGCAAGACGATATTCGCATGTTTCTTCTGCTTCATCATTTCCTTTGCACATAAAACGCCTGCTTTATAATTATCTGACACGATCGTCATCGCCACAAGATCATCACGATAAACCTGAGAATCAATAACGATCACCGGAATCTTCGCCTTCTTTGCAGCTTTCAGCCCCGGCTCCACCTCTTTCCAATCTACTGGGTTTAAAAAGATTGCATCGACTTTGCGTTTGACTAAATATTTGATCTGTTCATTCTGCTTCTTCTGATCCAGAGCCGGATCAAGCGTGATCATCTGATCCCCATTCTTCTCTACTTGTGTACGGATCTGGTTATTTACAACTTTATAGAATTCATTATTCATTGTCATATAGGTTGCACCAAACAACTTCTGCTTTGTATGATGGTCTTTCCAGTAATTTTTAAATACACATACATAAATACCAATAAAAAAAGTAAAGACGGTAATTCCTGCCAGGATGACAATCTTATTGGTTAGATTCTTTTTGGTTTGTTGATTCATATCAGTTCTTTATTCCCTCTTTTTACATTTTCTTTCTGTCATATATATTTATTATAACGAACTCTACTCGTAATTCCAACAAATTTTCCTATAATTAACCTTCAACAAGCTACACTCTCCATCTTCGCCAACAAACTTCCCTGAAATAAATAAAAGCTATCTGGAAACCGTATGAGCTCGTCGGCACTTAATGAGCAGTGATGATTTATCATCGCTGTCGAATTTAGTGTCCGCTACGTGCGAATCGAGCGAGAGCGCGTTTCCAGATAGCTTTTATTTATTTCATCACAGCCAAGCTGTTGGACTTGCATCACTAGGCATTCGTAAATCCCCACGAGGTGATACCGCTACACTACCAACTTTAGGTCCGTCTGGTAAGCAGGAACGTTTAAACTGCTGGCTAAAGAATCTCCAGTAGAATTTATCCAGCCATTTCTTGATCGTTTCATCATCGTATACACCGTCAAATGTCTGTTTTGCCATACGGTATAATTTTGCTTTCGGGAATCCGAAACGTAACATATAGTATAAGAAGAAATCGTGTAATTCATATGGCCCGACTAAATCTTCTGTCTTCTGTGAGATCACCCCATCAACTGGAGGTAATAATTCCGGACTGACTGGTGTGTCTAAGACATCCATCAGTACTTCTGATAATTTCTTATTCTCTGTTGTCTCTGCATAGTAAAGTACAAGATAACGAACTAATGTCTTTGGCACAGAGCAGTTCACTGCATACATGGACATATGGTCTCCATTGTATGTTGCCCATCCAAGTGCTAGTTCTGACATATCTCCAGTTCCGATGACCATACCATTGTACTGGTTTGCCATATCCATCAGAATCTGAGTTCTTTCTCTTGCCTGAGAGTTTTCGTAAGTGACATCGTGATTATTTTCATCATGTCCGATATCTGCAAAATGCTGGCGGACTGCTTTTTCGATTCTTACTTCTTTAAGTGTCGCTCCTAATTCTTTAATCAGGGATACAGCATTCTGGTAAGTTCTGTCTGTTGTTCCAAAACATGGCATTGTAACACAGATCAAGTTTTCCCTTGGAATATCTAATAGGTCAAAAGCTCTTGCTGTAACTAAGACTGCTAATGTAGAATCTAATCCGCCTGAAATTCCTACGACTGCGTGTTTACAGTTTGTATGTTCCAGACGTTTCTTAAGTCCCATGGATTGTAAGGACAGGATTTCATCACATCGTTTATCTCTTTCGTCCTGATTGTCTGGTACGAATGGAGCTTTCGGGAAGGTTCTTGTGATCTTATTTTCTTTGATCTTTAATGAAAATGTCTGCTCTATATAATCCCCGACTTTCCCACCTGGGAAGGAAGTCATTTTTCTACGTTCTGCTGCTAATTTCTGCACATCGATATCTGCATAGATAATTTCATTTGTAAATCTCTTAGCCTCTGCAAGTACAGATCCATTTTCACAGATCAGATGGTGCCCACTGTATACAACATCCTGTGTAGATTCTCCTTCTCCTGCATCTGCATAGATATAAGCTGCTAATAATCTTGCAGACTGATTAGATACAAGACTTCTTCTGTAAGATTCTTTTGTTGTTGTCTCCACACTTGCAGATGGATTGCAGATCACAGTTGCTCCTGCCATTGCATGGTATGTGCTTGGTGGAAGTGGTACCCAAAGATCTTCGCAGATTTCACATGCGATCACAAGTTCTGGAATCTCTTTGCATTTGAATAACTGATTCACGGCTACATTTACATAACCAAATTCTTCTCCAAACCAAAGATCTTCTTCTAATCCTTCTCCAGATGTAAAATGACGTAATTCATAAAATTCTGAATAGTTTGGTAAATGTGTTTTTGGCACGATTCCTAAAATACTGCCATCACTGATCACAACCGCACAATTATATAATTTTTGTTTTATAACGATCGGACATCCTACAACAACTAACATACTCTTATTTTCAGTTGCTTTCACAATTCTTAAAAGCTGATTTTTACATTCTGTTAAAAGTGGCTGCTGCAAGAATAGATCACCACATGTATATCCACTGATCGTTAATTCAGAAAATACCAGAATACTTGCTCCATTTTTTTCTGTCTCATCGATGATCTTTAAAATTTCTTCTGTATTGTATGCAGGATCTGCCACTTTGATCTTTGGTGTTGCGGCTGCAACTTTGATAAATCCATCTTTCATTTTGTATACCTCAATTAAATATATGCAGGGGCCAGGTTTGATCACCTGACCCCTTATAAATCTCTTTGTATTATTCTTCTTCCATGTTACTTAATTTTGCTGCCTGATCTGCTGCTGTTAAGCTGTCGATCAATTCATCTAAATCACCGTTCATGATAGAATCTAATTTGTGAAGTGTCAGCTTGATTCTGTGATCTGTAACACGACCCTGTGGATAATTGTATGTTCTGATCTTTTCAGAACGGTCTCCTGTACCGATCTGGCTCTTTCTCTTTGCTGCTTCTTCATCATGTGCTTTCTGCTGTTCTAATTCATACAGACGGGAACGTAATACCTTTAACGCTTTGTCCTTATTCTTTAACTGGGATTTTTCATCCTGGCATGATACAACGATTCCTGTTGGAATATGTGTTAAACGTACCGCAGAGTCTGTTGTATTGACACACTGTCCACCATTTCCTGATGCACGGAATACATCAAACTTACAATCATTCATATCGATTTCTACTTCCACATCTTCCACTTCTGGCATGATCGCTACCGTAATTGTAGATGTATGGATTCTTCCTCCAGACTCTGTTGCAGGGATTCTCTGTACACGGTGTACACCGCTTTCGTACTTGAATCTTGAGTATGCACCCTGTCCAGATACCATGAATACAAGTTCTTTAAATCCACCGATTCCACTCTCATTAAAACTTAATGTATTTACTTTCCAACGTTTGCTTTCTGCATAATTTCGATACATACGTGCAACGTCAGCGACGAATAACCCAGCTTCATCTCCACCGGCACCAGCACGCATCTCAACGATGATATTCTTATCATCCATTGGATCCTTTGGAATTAAGAGAATCTTTAACTCTTCTTCTAATCTTTCCACATTTGCCTTAGATTCATTCAGTTCTTCCTTGGCAAGTTCTTTCATCTCTTCGTCAGACTCTTCTTCTAAAAGCATCAAACTATCTTCGATATTCTGTTTCTCTGCTTTGTATTCTTTGTATTTTTCCACGATCGGTGTCAGCTCATTTTGTTCTTTCATCAGATCACGGAAACGATTCTGGTTACCTGCTACATCTGGATCATTCAATTCCTGCAGTACAGTGTCCAGACGATCTACTAAACCTTCTAACTTATCAAACATCTTATTCTCCTTCTCTTGCAAATCCAAAGACCAGCCGGTCTAATCCTGCCAGGTCCTTTTTTATCTCAACACAGGCAAAATCCTGTGCTTCCATCAAATTCTTCACTGCTTCTCCCTGATCATATCCGATCTCAAATGCGAGCATTCCTTGTGGATTTAAATAGTTTTTCGCTTCTTTGATGATCTTCTTATAAAAATAAAGTCCATCTTCCTTCCCATCGAGTGCTAACATCGGTTCATAGTCTTTTACCTCCGGCATCAGCTTCCCACATTCTTCCGTTGTAATATAGGGCGGATTCGAAATGATCAGATCATAGCTTCCTGTGACATTCTCAAAAAGGTCACTTTGAATAAATTTTACCATAGGTGCGAGATTTTCGCCATTAGCTTTTGCAATTTTTAATGCTTTTTCACTAATATCCGTTCCAACACAAACTTCTGGCTTTAAAATCAATGCCAGACTGATCGCAATACAGCCTGAACCAGTGCATAAATCCAAAATTTTCAGATTCTTTAAGGTCTGCGGGACCTTAAGAAGCACTTCCTCCAATACTGTTTCTGTATCTGCTCTTGGGATCAGCACATCTGGTGTTACCTTAAATGTATATCCCATAAATTCCTGTGTTCCTAAAATATATTGCAATGGCACATGTTCTTTTCTCTTCTGAATCAATTCTTTATATCTTTCTTCTGCTTCTTTATCATTGATCTCATCCGTCATTCCGAACAGATAGTCTTCCCTTGATATATGAAAACATTCAGAAAATAAATACCATGCATCACCAGATGCATTCTCAATCTGTGCTTCTTCTAGTTCTTTCTGTCCATAGAGGACCCATTCTCTTCTATTCATCTTCTTTTTGTTCCCCTTTATTCAGACTATCCAGATATTCTCTCCAATCAAATACGCCTTCCACTGATGCGATCGCAACTTCGATCATAGAATGATCTGGTTCTTTCGTTGTCAGTTTCTGAAGTGCCAGTCCTGGTTTTGAGAAAATCTGTACAAGTGGATGGTCACTGCTTCCTGCAAGTCTGATAAATTCATAAGAAACGCCAGCCACCAATGGTAAAAATAATAATCTTAACACGATTCGTAACCAGATGGTATCCACTCTTATAAAGAAGAAAAATACCATACTGATGATCATGACGATAAAAATAAAACTTGTTCCACATCTTTTGTGTAATCTTGAATAGTTATCCACATTTTCAGTGGTAAGTTCCACACCTGCTTCTAAACAGTTGATCGTTTTGTGTTCTGCTCCGTGGTACATAAATACCCGTTTGATATCTTCCATCTGTGAGATCAGTACAATGTATCCAAGAAAAATCACAATTCGGATCACTCCTTCCATCAACAGGATTCCGTATTCATTATGAATGAGCTTTCCTGCTGCTTCTGATGCAATATATGGAAGGATCATAAATAATCCGATGGAAATTGCTAATGAAAATACAAGGACTATTCCCATGATTACCTTCTCTGCTTTTTCTCCTAGAAATTTCTCCAAAAACTGTTCGGTCTTTTCTTCTGTTTGTTCTTCTGCATCTTCATAAAAAGATGCAGAGTAATTAAGCGTCTGCATTCCGATCACCATTGATTCTAAAAAGTTTACCATTCCACGAAGGATCGGTAATTTAAATAATGGATGTTTCTCTGCGAAGCTTACACATTCTTCTACTTTTGTCTCTATCTTTCCATCGGGCTTTCGCACGGATACTGCATAACGATCCATGTTCTTCATCATTACGCCTTCGATCACTGCCTGCCCGCCAATACGAACCGCCATTGTTATCTCCTATTACTATGCTGGGACTTCCCCATTGCATAAAAAAAAGGTTGAGATTTTGATAACCTCAACCTGATTTCTTAATTTTCTACTTAACACCATATTTACGATTGAACTTATCAATACGTCCACGAGCCTGAGTAGCTTTCTGCTGTCCTGTGTAGAATGAATGACATTTTGAGCAGATTTCTACGTGGATATCTTCCTTTGTAGATCCTGTTACGAATTCGTTACCACAGTTACATACTACTTTTGCCTGATAATACTTTGGATGGATTCCTTCACGCATGTTCTTTCACCTCTTCTAAAAAATTTGTTGGATTTTGCCAACATTTACATACTTTGACTTTCGTCATTTCTTGTTTAATAAACAGCTTTTTTATTCTATCACAATTTATTTGAAATTGCAAACATTTTTTTATTTTCTTAATAAAGATCTTTTTGTTAATGCGACGAACTCTTTGTTGTCCTTGGTTCTCTTGAATAGATCAAGCATCTGTTCCATAAATTCTTCGGAGCGATTTCCAGATAATTCTTTATGGAGTGCTGTGACAACTTCTCTCTCGTCTTTTGTAAGTAATAATTCTTCTCTTCTTGTTCCTGATTTGGCGATATCAACAGCTGGGAAGATTCTCTTCTCTGCGAGTTTGCGGTTTAGAACTAATTCCATGTTACCGGTTCCTTTGAATTCTTCAAAGATCACATCATCCATCTTGCTTCCTGTCTCAACAAGTGCTGTTGCAAGAATCGTTAAACTTCCGCCCTCTCTCATATTTCTGGCTGCACCGAAAAATTTTTTTGGCATGTAGAGTGCTGCGGGATCAAGTCCACCAGTTAATGTTCTTCCACTTGGTGGTACTGTAAGGTTATAGGCTCTTGCCAGCCTTGTGATACTGTCTAAAAGGATCACAACGTCTTCTTTATGTTCTACCAGACGTTTTGCACGTTCTAATACCATCTCTGATACTCTCTTGTGATGTTCTGGTAATTCATCAAATGTAGAATAGATAACTTCAACATTCTTTCCTTCGATAGATTCCTTAAAATCTGTAACTTCTTCTGGTCTCTCATCAATTAATAATACGATCAATTTGATATCTTTATAATTCTTGCTGATACTTTGTGCCATCTGTTTTAACAAAGTTGTCTTTCCTGTCTTTGGAGGTGATACGATCATTCCTCTCTGACCTTTTCCAACTGGCGATAACAGATCAACCATACGCATTGGAATGGATGATTTCTCTGTTTCCATGCTTAGTCTTTCGTGTGGAAAGATTGGGGTCAGATCTTCAAAATGCTGTCTTCTTTCTGCCATCTCTGGCTCATATCCATTGACAGATTCCACAAATAACAACGCACTGAATTTCTCACTCTGTGTTTTGATGCGGATCGCACCTGTTAAGATATCTCCTGTTTTTAAATTGAACTTACGAATCTGTGCAGGGGAAACATAAATATCATTTTCTCCTGGAAGATAATTTTCACAACGAATAAATCCATAACCATCCGGCATAACTTCCAGAATTCCATGTGCTTTCTGTCCACTGTCCAGGCTCTTGATATTTTTAGGGAATTCCTTCTGATAATGCTTTCTTCCCTGATGCTCTCCATGAGTTTCTTCTTTAGATTTTACTTCTTTATAATTCTCTTGATCATATTTTTCTAATGTCTCAATTAATTCTTTCTTCTTTAATGTTGAAATCCCTTTGATCTTTCTTTCTTTTGCAATTTCACGCAATTCGATCACCGATTTTTTTTCATATGTCATATTGATTCTTTCTCCTTTTACCTGGGAAAATGGATGAACTATCCTTTAACGATCGGTCCAGATTTGTATTGTTTTTTTCATTTTAGCATATTTCTCAAATTTTTCCAACCATTTGTCTTTTTAGCTTTTTTAAAATCTTTTTTTCCATTCTTGAAACCTGCACTTGGGAAATATGAAATAATCCAGCGATCTCCTGCTGTGTCTTTCCATCAAAATATCTATATTGGATGATCTGTCGTTCTCGTTCTTCCAAATGTTTCATCGCCTGATGTAGTAATACATGGTCGATCACTTTCTCTGTCTCATTTCCTTCCTTTGATAATTTTTCCATCAGAAGAATTTCGCTTCCATCTTTCTGGTACGCAGGTTGGTGTAAAGATTCTACTTCACTGCTTGCTTCCATGGATGTCACGATCTCTTCTCGTGCGATCTGTGTGATGCTGCTGATCTCATCGATAGTTGCTTCTCTTTGATATGTCTGGCAAAACATTTCTCTTGCTTTCATGATCTTATACGCATTTTCTTTTAAGGTTCGGCTTACTTTGATCATCCCATCATCTCTTATAAATCTTCGAATTTCTCCTGTGATCATCGGCACCGCATATGTTGAAAATTTGACATCATAGGACAGATCAAACTTGTCAACTGCTTTCATAAGCCCAATACTCCCTATCTGGAATAGATCATCCGATTCGTACCCCCTGTTAGTAAAACGCCTGACTACACTCCATATCAGCCCTACATTGTCTAAGATAAGTTTCTCTCTTGCTTCTTCATTTCCTTCTTTGGTAAGCTGCAAAAGTTCTCTTACCTTATCCATTCAGATGATTCTTCTCTCCCATTTTCTTTGTCATAATTACTTTGGTCCCTTCCCCTTCTTTTGAATATACATGCACTTCATCCATAAAAGCCTCCATAAAAGAAAATCCCATTCCTGTCCTCTCTTCTTCTGGTTTTGTCGTATACATTGGTTCCATCGCTTTCTTCACATCCGGAATTCCAATTCCATGATCTGTGATCTCTATTTTCACAATCTGTTCCTTATCAGAAATGTCCATCTCAATCTTTCCATTTTCATCGAAATACGCATGTACAATGCAGTTTGTTACAGCCTCAGATACCGCTGTTTTTACATCTTCCATTTCCTCCATATCTGGATCAAATCTCATGATATATGCAGATGTTACGATTCTTGCGATTCCTTCATTTTCTGATTCACTGTTAAATTCTAAATGCAACATATAAATCCTCCCATATCTTTTATATTTCTTCTACTAATTGATGCAATCCTGCCATATGAATGATCTTTTTGACTGATGGGCTCATATGGCTTAATCTTACGGTGCCTCCCATTGCTTGTACATAACGGTATCTTCCAAGGATCACTCCGATTCCTGAACTGTCAATAAATGGTGAGTTTGTAAAATCAAATTCTATATCCTTGATCGGATATGATTTCAAAATGATATCACACTGGTATTTTATTTTTTTCGCAAGATGATGATCCAATTCTCCATCCAGATAAATATATAGGTTTCTGTTTTCAATTTTGTACTCTGTTGCCATATTCTTTCCTCCTGACCTTTTATAGAATCTTTCATTAAAATCTTCTATAGAAAAAGATACAAAAAATAAAAGAAAGAAGCTCAAACATCTTCGTTTGTTCTTCTTTCTCTTATCTTTTGTATCTTAGTCTTTGTTATTATTTACAGACTCTTTGCATCCTTCTTGCCCATAGCATCAATTTTTGTCTGTGCTAATCTTGCCTGTGATGTTCCTGGGAATTTCTTGATCAGTGTCTCATATGTCTTCTTCGCATTCTTAGTATCTCCTGAAGCTTCATATGCCTGTCCAAGATAGCTGTATGCATAACTATTTGTATCTCTTACTTTGATTGCTTTCTTTAAGTAGTTGATCGCTGTCTTGTAGTCTTTTGACCAGTATGCATTCTTTCCTTTGCTGTATAATCCTGTTGCAGCGTTTGGATAAACCTTTGTTGTCAGATCATTATAGATGCTCTTCATATTCTTTGTTGTCAGTTTCTTGCTGTCAATATCAAGTAATGCGTCTGCTGATCCTGTATAATCACGATCACTGTATTTCTGTAATGCTTTTAATAATGAATCATAGACTCCGTCTTTCTTGCTTGTTCCGATATATTCTGATAATTCATCTTCTGCTTTCTTCTGAGCTTTCTGTGCTTCTTTTACTTTCTTGTCACTTGCTTTTAGCTGTGTATCTTTTGCTAAAATCTGTTCTTTATAATCTTCAACCTGTGTTGTACTCTTGTGATTAAAGCTTGCTCTGACTGTTGGATAGATCAAAACAGCTGCAACGATCACACCGATCACAATACCTGTTACCATATAAAACATAGGGCTCTTTCCTGCAGATTCATTTTCCTGGAAAGATGAGATCTTAAATGGGCTCTCTTTCTTCTTTGGTGGCTGCTCTGTCTGTGCCTTTGTCTGTTTTTTCTTTTCTTTTTTCTTTTCTTTCTTATCTGATTCTTTTTCCTCTGGTTCTTCTTCCACTACTTTTGACTCAAATTCCTTACCATATTCAACGGCTAATTCATTATCTGGTTCAATCTTTAAGATTGTATCAAGGAACTGTCTTGCATCATCATAATTCTCTTCTTTGATGGATAATAGAGCCATCAGAAGATATGCATCTACAAAATTAGGAATTGCTGCTACAACGTTCTTTAACTGCAGCATTGCAAGGTCATCATTGCCCTGTTTTGCATAATTCAGTGCCTGGTTATATTTCTTGATCATCTGATTTGCTTTATATAATTCTGTCTTATTCTTCTTAATCTCTTCAAGCTCTTTACCATAAATATTCTCTTCTGCTGATTCAAGATCCGCACATGGCTGGAATCTTTCTAATTCTTCATTATAATTTAACATCTTTCTCCTCCTGATTTATGAAATCTTTGGCCATGCCTGCCAGGTAAAATGACCCGACTACAAAGCAGACCGTATCTTTCTCTCTTCGATCTATCATCTGACGAAAAACATTCTGAAATTCTTCTTCTCTGATCCTTCTGTGATCGATCGCCACTGTATAAAAAGCTTCGATCTGTGGTATCTGTTTCAAAATATTCTTCATGTATTCTTCTTCATTCTTGTGAGATGCTGCAAATAATATGCGTTTCTTTCCTTGGAAATTGGCTTCTACAGTCTTTACAAAGCCTGCCATTCCCTGAATATTATGTGACACATCAACAATGATCCCTGGTGCGATCTCTTCCATCCTTCCCGGAATCTTTATCTGTGTCAGTGCATTATAAATCTTGTCAGCATCTAACTGCTGGCATAAGATCTTGGCTGTCTTAAGTGCAACTGCTAAGTTTGCCCTCTGAAATGTTCCTGCAATATTCGTTCTCACATCTCTTCTCTTATCATACGCACTCGCATTTAAAAAATCAATATATTTTGCTGCTTTTTCTTCAAATTTAAGATTATCTTCAGAAACGTCATAAAATGGTGACATTTTCTGCTTTGCTTCTTCTCTTAAAATATCAGATACTGCCTGTTCCTGTTCCATTGTTACAACAGGAATCGCCTTTTTTATGATTCCTGCCTTGTGTGATGCAATCTCTTCGATCGTGTGTCCAAGGAATTCCATATGATCCATACTGATTGATGTGATCACGCTGACTTCTGGAATGATAACGTTCGTTGCATCATATCTTCCACCCATCCCTGTCTCGATCAGACAGATATCCGGCTGTTCTTCTTCCATGATACATAACGCCATCAAAAACATCATCTCAAAAAAAGAAGGCTGATTAACTCCTTTTTCCACTGCTGCTTCCACACATTCTTTCACCCGGTTGCAGGCATCTTTAAATCTCTCATCTGAAATATCCTGTCCATTCAGCCGGATTCGTTCATTTACCTTTACCAGATGTGGTGAAGTAAATGCTGCTGTCGTTTTCCCATGCTCTTTTAAGACTGCTTCCAAAAATGCACAGACTGATCCTTTGCCATTAGTTCCAGCTACATGTACAAACTTCAGATCCTTATGCGGATTTCCAAGCTGCTCTAATAAATAGTTTATATCTTCCAGAGAAGATTTTTTGGCGAATCCTGCGATTTTGTATAAATATTTTACAGATTCTTCGTATGTCATGCCAATTCTCCGCGTAATACTGCTTTTAACACCTGTAATACTCCGTCTTCTTTATAAGAAGGTGCAATAAAATTCGCTACCTCTTTTACTTCTTCTCTTGCATTTTCTACTGCAAAACTGTGGCTGGCACGTTTTAGCATTTCAATATCATTGATATTATCCCCAAACGCAAGTGTTTCATCCGGACTGATCTTATATGCTTCCTGAAAATGCTGCAGCGCTGATCCCTTGTTTCCACCTTGATTTGTGCAGTCCAGCCAGAATTTTCCTGAGACAGCAATATTCATTGTTTTGCTCCATTTGTCCACAAATTCCTGACTTACCATCTTTTCTGCGCAATTGTGGTGGAAGATGCTGATCTTACATACGTCATCCAGATAATCTTCAATATTATCAACTAATTCTCCTCTATATCCATAATCATCGATCATATAACGATATAATCCAACATTTTCAAAATACGCCATATTATCCTTATTAATCGTAATTTCACATCCTGGAAACATTCTTGCTTCACGAATGTATGCTCTTGCAACATCTTCTGGAATCTTATTTATAAACTGATAATCTTTTGAATAAACAGCTGTTCCATTCTCTGAAATAAAACTTATTTCATCAACGATCGGTGCAAACACTTTCTCAATACTTGAGCGCTGTCTTCCACTGGCTGCGATCACTCGCACTCCTCTGTTTCGCAGTTCCTTGATCACATCGTAATATTCTGGATTAATTTTTAATGTCCCATCTGCTAATAATGTTCCATCGATGTCTGTTGCGATCAGTTTTATCATTTCTTTTCCTTTCTTATCTTTGTCTGATTTATTGTAAATATCTTATTTCTTTGTTCTCTTATAACTTGGGCCTTTCCCCTTCTGCACTTTTACAGATAATCGTTTGCCGTCGCTTGTGATCACAATCGTTCCTCTGCTTCCTGTATCATAAACATTCGCAGTTTTTAATTCATTAAGTGTCTTCTTATGTGGTGCCTTGTAACTGTTTTTATAACCATTACTGATCACAGCTATTTTCGCTTTTACACGTTGAAATAAATATCGATGATCTGATCTTGCTTTTTTAGTGTTTTTTAAAATATCCTGCATTCCATGATGCGGTACTTTTAAAACCTGTGCCTGTAGATTATACCCTTTTTTCACTAACTGTTCAATTGTCTCTTTTTGTGCATCTCCTGTAAATAGAAATGAATTGCTTTTATAGGTAAGTCTGGTTACAATAGAATATTTGTTTACCTGACGATAATTCAAATCTCCTCGTCTTCCATATTTGTATTTTGCATTCATAACACCATAGAATCTCATACATGCTTTTCCAAGATAAACTTTATCTCCTGCTTTTGGAACAACATATACGGTTTCTTTTCGTTTCACTTTCTTTTGAATCTTTGCGATCACTTGTGCATATATTCCCTCATCGTCTCGATATTTGATCAGCTTTGCTGTTGATGCACTTTGTTTCTTTTTATTCTTACTACTTTGAAGTACTTTCAGATCAAAATTATTTCCATAGATCGTATCAATCTTGATCTTCGGATCATCTAAAATTTTAATCATTCCTCCAATATGATCCTGGTGTGGATGTGTCAGGAGAACAAATTTTAAATGTGTGATCTTTTGCTTTTTTAAATAGTTTCTTGCTCTGTTGGATGTATTTACATCTTTCTTATTTGTTTTGGTATAGTAAACGGGTCCTGCATCGATCATTCCGTACTCTGCTTTTACCCCACTTCCATATTGGATCAATATTGCATCCCCACACCCAACATCTATAAAATGTACTTTAAGCTTTGTTGCAGCATTTACCTGTACTTTATCTTTGGTAACTGTACCGCATACAGCCATCATAAGACTCATACAAAATGCTATGACTTTGATCCATATGCTTTTCTTATTCTTTTTCATTCTATCTTTCCTTACAATTTTATATCTATTGTACGATCTGCTGTATTTCCTTTATACGCACAGAAAGGTCGCTGTATCTTTTGATCTTACAACAACCTTTTGTTTTTATTTTTTCTTTTCAAGATCGTATGGTGTTACCTGATATACATAATAATTTAACCAGTTATAATACATTGTATTTGCATGGCATCTCCATGACTTGACTGGTTTCTTTGTTGGATCATTATCTTTGTAATAATTCTTTGGTATATCTGGATTCAGTCCGCGCTTCACGTCTCTTACATATTCATAATGAAGTGACATCACATCGTATTCTGGATGACCTGTTACAAATACCTGGCTTCCTGTGGAATTCAGAATGATATATGGTCCCGTTTCATCTGATTCCGCAACAACTGTTAATTCTTTATTTTTCTTGATCGCTTCTCCGTCAACACCTGTATTTCTTGAATGTGGTACATAAAACTTATCATCGAATCCTCGAATGATCGGAACTTTACTATGTAATGGATGATGTTCATAAACACCTGAAATCTTCTTATCTAAGACATGTTTCTTGATTCCATAATGGTAATAAAGCCCTGCCTGTGCCGCCCAGCAAATGTAAAGTGTTGAAGTTACATGTGTTTTTGACCATTCCATGATCTCTACTACTTCATCCCAGTAGTCAACTTCTTCAAATTCCTTCAATTCAACTGGTGCCCCTGTAATGATCAATCCATCAAAACGTGTATCTTTAATCTCCGAAAAATAATTATAAAATTTCTCCATATGTGATTCTGATACATGAGTTGGAACATAGGATTCTGTCTGTAAAAATGTGATATCTAACTGTAATGGTGTATTTGATAAACTTCTCAGTAAATGAAGTTCTGTATCCAGTTTATTTGGCATCAGATTTAAAATTGCAATCTTTAAAGGCCTGATATCCTGTGTGCATGCCCTTTCATTATCCATCACAAATACATTCTCTTCTTCTAAGATCGCCTTTGCTGGCAGATCACTGTCTATTCGAATTGGCATTTTATCAAATCTCCTTCTCTCTTTTTTCGATTGCTTTCTAAGCTTACAGGATTTTCCTGTCAAATATCTATTATAAAACTCTTGCCTTTTTTATGCAATCTCTATTTATCGTCCAATTAACTCTAAGAAGTCCTCTTCACTCAGGATTGGAATATCTAATTCCATTGCTTTTTTATTCTTAGAAGACTGAGACATCTTGTCGTTGTTGATCAGGTAATCTGTTTTCTTGGATACAGATCCTGTGACTTTGCCTCCCATCTGCTCAATCTCTTCTTTTAACTGTTTTCTATTATCAAAATGATTAAGTGAACCTGTGACAACAAATGTCTTTCCTTCTAATATCTGTTCAATTTCTACTTCTTCTTTCTTTTCAAACTGCACATATTTTAAAAGTTCTTCTAAAATCTTTTCATTATGAGGTGTATGGAAGTATGATACCATTGCCTTTGCGATCATCGGTCCAATCTGGTCGATCGCTGTAAAATCTTCTTCTTTTGCTTCTCTGATTGCTTTGAAATCTTCTTTAAAATGCTTGCAGATCAATTTCGCATTAGATAGTCCTACATTTGGAATTCCCAAACTATAAATAAAGTTTGCCAATACCGGCTTTCTGGAATCTTCGATTGCTTTTGTCAGATTCTCAAAAGATTTCTCCCCAAATCCTTCTAATTCTAAAATTTCTTCTTTATGTTCTTTTAATGTAAAGAGATCATAAATTTCATTTAATAGTCCAACATCGATCATCTTCTGCAATGTTGCCTCAGAAAGTCCATCTACATTCATTGCATCTCTGGATACAAAATGTGAAAATGACTTGATCTTCTTGGCACTGCAAAATTCGTTGGTACAGATCAGAGTTCTGATTCCATTTTCATCTTCAATCTTTGTCTCTCCTCCGCATGCTGGGCATGTATGTGGAATCTCAATCTTGCCGCTTTTCGTTTTATTCTCTGCGACCTGAGGAATGATCATGTTTGCTTTGTATACAACAATCTCATCACCAATTCCTAATTCCAGTTCTTCCATCACACTGATATTATGAAGACTTGCTCTGCTTACGGTTGTTCCTTCTAATTCTACTGGTTCAAAGATTGCTACCGGATTGATAAGCCCTGTTCTTGATGGACTCCATTCGATCTCTGTCAATGTTGTATCTGCCGTTTCATCCGCCCATTTAAATGCAATGGAATCTCTTGGGAATTTGGCTGTTCTTCCAAGACTTTTTCCATATGCAAGATCGTCATAAACTAATACTAATCCATCAGATGGCAGATCAAAATGTTCGATCTTCTTTGAAAATTCTTCAATCTCACCTCGAATCGTATCTTCTGTTACTCTGATATGTTCAACTACGTCAAATCCAAGACTTACTGCCCAGTCTAATTTCTGTTCAAAAGAATTATTAAAATCCATTCCTTCGATGTCACTTACGCTGAATGCATAGAAATGCACATGGCGCTTTGCTGTGATCTCATTATTTAACTGTCTGACGGAACCACTGCATAAATTTCTTGGATTCTTGTACTGGCTGTCAACATCTTCAATCTCTTCATTCATCTTATAGAAATAAGAATATGGAATGATCGCTTCTCCTCGGATCACTAACGTTCCGTCGTAAGAAATGTGTCTTGGAACATTGTCAAATACTCTTGCATTGTTTGTTACAACTTCTCCGACTTCTCCATTTCCACGGGTTACTGCTTTGACTAATTCTCCATGTTCGTAAGTCAGTACGATCGTTAATCCATCTAATTTCCATGATAAGATTCCATCATGTCCACTAAGCCATGCTGCCAGCTGATCTGGTTCTTTTGTTTTGTCTAGAGAAAGCATTGGTGATGGATGTGCTTCTTTCTCTAATGATGTCATCAGTTCATATCCGACATGGATCGTTGGACTGTTGGATAATACAGTATTTGTCTTTTTCTCCAGTTCTAAAAGTTCATCGTACATCTTGTCATATTCAAGGTTGCTCATGACTTCTTTATCCTGCTGGTAATAAGCCTTTCCTGCTTCATTTAAGATCTGGATGAGTTCTTTCATTCTCTCTAAATCATTCACTTTTTAGCTCCTTCTTTAACTCTCTCAATTCGTCCGGAGTTAATTTTCGATATCTTCCTTCTTTGAGGTTTCCAAGTTCTATGTTCATAATTCTGACTCTCTTTAATTTTGTCACACGATATCCAAAGTATTCACACATTCTTCGGATCTGGCGATTTAATCCCTGTGTCAGAATAATACGGAACTGATCTGGTCCTTCTTTTGTTACTTTGCATCTTCTTGTCACTGCATTGATCTCATCTAATGGAACCGGATTCCTCATATTATGAATGAATTCGTTTGTAATCCGCTTATTTACTGTAACTTCATATTCCTTTTCATGATAATTTCTCGCTTTCATGATCTGATTGGCTGCTTCTCCGTCATTCGTAAGAAGTATCAGACCCTGTGAATCCTTGTCCAGACGCCCTACTGGATAGATTCTTGTTGGATAATTGATATAATCAATAATATTATCTTTCTCTTCCTTGCTTGCTGTGCATACAATTCCTCTTGGCTTATGAAAAGCCAGAAAGATCAGATCTTCCTGAATCTTTACCGGCTTTCCATCAAATGTCACGCTCTGCCCCGGAAGTACTTTGGTTCCGCTTACTGCAATTTCTCCATCGACTTCTACTCTGCCTTCTTCAACATAAGTATCTGCCTGTCTTCTGGAGCAGATTCCTGCCTGACTTAAATATTTATTTATACGCACTGCATCTTCTGTTTTACGTTTTGTCTCTTTCATTGTTACCTTTCCCACTTGTCACAGAGGGCTATGATCTGATCGGCAAACTTACCAAGATCTTTGTTCGTACCGCCCTCATTATGCTCTATTACAGATTTCAAACGCTCGCTTGCTGTAAGAAGTCTGATATAAGCACTACTCTGTTTTGGTTTCTTCTGGATGCGTTCTCTTGATCCCCATTCGATCCATTCATCTGAAATAAGATCATACACATCTCCGCTGTATGGTGCTCTCGCTTTAAATTTATATTCATCTTTTAAACAGGATGTAAATGCTTCACAAACTGCATCTTCTCCATGAACTACAAATACTTCTTCTGGTTTCTTCTCGAAACTATTGACCCATTTTAATAGTCCATTCTTATCTGCATGTCCACTCAAGCCTTCTAACCGAACGATATCTGCTGACACTTTGATCGTTTCACCAAATAATTTCACTTCCTTGGCTCCTTCGATCAATGATCTTCCTAATGTTCCGTATGCCTGATATCCTACGAATATGATCGTATTCTCCGGTCTCCAAAGATTATGTTTGAGATGATGTCTGATTCTTCCAGCTTCACACATACCTGAAGCTGATATGATAACCATCGGCTCTGTCTCAAAGTTGATCGCCTTGGATTCTTCGGTTGTAATAGATAAATGAAGATTGGAAAATGTGATCGGATTAATGCCCTCTTTCACTAATTCCATTGCTTCTTCATCATAAGTCTCGTCAATGTTCTTATTAAAGATCTTAGTTGCTTCTACCGCTAACGGACTGTCTACAACAACCTTGAAATCGCCATGATCCTTCACTCTGTCTTCTGCTTTGATCTGACGGATATAATATAATAATTCCTGTGTTCTTCCTACCGCAAATGATGGGATGACGACATTGCCTCCTCTGTCAAATGTTCTCTGGATCACATTGGTAAGCTCTGTTACATAATCCTGATGTTTTCCATGATAGCGGTCTCCATACGTGGATTCCATAATAACATAATCTGCCTCTTTCGTATAGCTTGGATCTTTGATCAGAGGCTGATCAAAATTCCCAATATCTCCAGAGAACACAAGTTTCTTCTCTACATCATCTTCCCTTAACCATACTTCAATACTTGATGAACCAAGCAAATGACCGATATCCGTAAATCTGATGGTAATCCCATCTGAAACTTCGATCTGTCTTCCATATGGGCATGGCACAAAATACTGCATAACATTTACCGCATCATCCATTGTATAAATTGGTACAACTTCTGGTTTTCCAGATCTCCTTGCCTTACGATTCTTCCATTCTGCTTCAAATTCCTGAATGTGCGCACTATCCTGCAACATGATCTCGCATAAATCTGTCGTTGCTCTTGTTGCAAATATCTTTCCTCTGAATCCTTTTGCATACAGCAGCGGAATTAATCCTGAATGATCAATATGTGCGTGTGTCAGCAAAATAAAATCCAGACTGCCTGCATTCACTGGCAGCTCGACATTCTCGTACACATTTAACCCTTGTTCCATTCCATAGTCAACAATAAACCTTTTGTCGCAGGCTTCCACATAGTGGCAGCTTCCGGTTACTTCATGATCTGCTCCGATAAACATTAACTTCATGGCTTATACCTCCTCTGAAATATAGATTGGGCCAGCCGGCACGATATCTTTCAGATACTCATGCTGTTTTAATATCTGTCCTGCATTGTTGTCAAAAAACACCTGTGTCAGCTCGTCAATTGAAATTTCATCTTCCCATTCTTGTGCATCTGATCGTCCTTCTTTGCATGCATTTTCTTTTGATGAATCTACACATTGAATGGATATCTTATGATTCAGGCATTGGAATTGGTATACACCATTCTGATCCTTGATATACGGATCTTTGACCAAAATCCTGAATGTAAAATCACCCTTTCCATGAAGGATCTCTCCCCACGCTGTGAGATCTGTGATCCTTGCCATAATCTTTGGTATTTTTTCTCCTTTGGTTAAATTACCTTCTGTAATATAAATCTTCTTATTCTTATATCGATATTTTATCTCATTGAGCATATTCTCTGGCTGCGTTGAATATGCCCATCGGATATACACTTCATCATCTTCAAAACTCTCTGCAAAAACACCTGTCAATTGTTCTCCCTCATAATATACCATGAGGTTCCCTTCACCACTCTGGCTTTCTTTTGAAAGTCTTCTTAAATATTGCTTATCAGGAATTGTATAAATCTGATATGGCTGCATAAATTGTTCTAAAAATATAGTAATTCGGTCATATTCTTCTTCTGGTGCTGTGACAATTCTTGCATCTTGTTGTATTGCTGGAATTATCTTGTCCGAATCATTCATTGAATGAATCATCGTTTCTTCCCAGTCCATCACAAAGGTAAACTGAAATGGCTCATAATATGCTTTATTCGCCGGCATCAGATAAGTAAACGGCTGTCTCTTCTGATGCATGTCATTTAAGCACTTTGTAAGCATTGCTGCCATTATTCCTTGTCTTCTGTATTCTTTCCATACCGCTACAGCTACAATGTAATTTAATGTGTATGTCTTTTCCCCTGTTCTTATATGGTATGGATTCAAATGTATCATTCCTAAGATCTTCTGGCCTTCTCTTGCCAGAAGCACTTCATTGGATGCATAGACTTCTTCAAAATAATACTTTGCAAATTCTTCAGGATCTTCAAAAATCTTCTGATACATGTCATAGACTGGTTTTACTTCTTTCTCTTCCTGATAAATTAATTCCATATTATTTCCTCTCGTTTAGCAAACATACAGCTTGTGCGCTGATTCCAAGCCCTTCTCCTGTAAATCCTAAGTGTTCTTCTGTTGTTGCCTTGACGTTCACCTGATCTGGATCAACTTTGAGAACTTTGCTGATGTTTTCTTTCATCATTGGAATATAATTTAATAACTTTGGTCTCTGTGCGATCACTGTTGCATCAACATTTCCTACCTCGTATCCCTTGTCTTCAATCAGTTTCACTACTTCTTCTAATAATTTCATGCTGTCTGCATTATGATATGCAGGATCTGTATCTGGAAAATGTTTTCCAATATCTCCGAGTGCTGCTGCCCCCAGGATTGCATCTGTGATCGCATGCAGCAAAACATCTGCGTCTGAATGACCTAATAGTCCCTTCTCGTAAGGTACTTTTACACCACCTAAGATCAGGGCTCTTCCTTCTACTAATTTGTGGACATCATATCCCATTCCTACACGCATATATAAGTTCTCCTTTTTTGTTTTTATTATAACATGATTAAATTTTTTTATCATCTTTTCGGCAAAATTTCTGGGGATGGTTTTGAAGAATTTTATTCATTATGTGATTGAGAAAAAGTGTAACTATCAGAAAGCCTTATAAGCATTTATAAAGAAAAAAGACATATTTCTAATGAATATGTCTTAGTTAAGTAGCGATGAGCAGATTCGAACTGCTGACACTACGGGTATGAACCGTATGCTCTAGCCAACTGAGCTACATCGCCATATGTTATGAAATTCATCCATGTAGTTCATGGATAGTGGGACCAATAGGACTCGAACCTATGACCCTCTGCTTGTAAGGCAGATGCTCTCCCAGCTGAGCTATGATCCCTTGTGTCTTTCAAGCTCTCTTGCCTGACGACAAATAATAATATACTCTCATTTTCGATAAATGTCAACACTTTTTTGAAAGTTTTTTTAATTTTTTTTAAAAGCTCGTAAAAATGGCTTATTTACGAGCTTTGTTGTGTGTTGTTTTTTTGAATTTTATTTGATTTTGTTCGGTTGAATCCACGTCCCTTTATGGGGCGATTTTATTTTACCCTTGATGTTCGATATAATGTTCAATCATAGATTGTGATACCTACCCGATCGATGTTGCAAAAATTCCATAGCCAAACGACTGCGGGATCATTGTGTTTTTTTTATATTATCGAACCGTTACCGTACAAACAAACTTTTTCTTGCCAACCATAACTGTGATCTTTGCTTTTCCTTTCTTTACAGCCGTAATTTTTCCTCTTGATGTCACTTTTACGATCTTTTTGTTAGAAGTCTTACATTTCGCTTTGTAAGTGCATGTGATCGGATTGATCACAGGTTTCATCTGATAAGATTTCTTACGCTTTAGATTCAGCTTCTTAGGAACGTTTTTAATGGATGTACAGGCTACTGCTTTTTTCTGTACTTTAACACCGATTGTCTTTTTCAGGTTTGATCTCATTGTGATCGTGATCTTTGCACTTCCAGTTTTCTTACCGGCTTTGATGATACATGTTCCATTTGGTTTCCCTGAAACAGTTACGATTTTCTTGTTGCTGCTTACCCATGACTTAACAGAATCTCCTTTTGCTATATCAATTAATGTGAATTTCTGTGTTTTCTGTCCACGTTTTAACTGTAGTTTTTGGGCATTGACTTTTAAGACTGGTTTTAGTTTGTCTCCAACAATCTTTGTTTCTTTTTTACCGCAGGAATTACAGGTACGTTTCTGAACAGCTCCACTATAAATACTCTGAGCTTTTACAGTTTTCCAATTACTAAACTTATGTCCAGTCTTAGGAGTTGTTTCTGTCTTTGTTTCTCCGCATTCAGTACAAGCGAATGTCTTAGAACCATCTTTTTCACAAGTAGCTTTCTCTTCACTGGTTACTTCCCAGTTATGATCGGCTTTTTCTGTCGCAGAACCTTTTTTGATCAGCTCGCCGCAGTCGGTACAGTAAGTATCTCCTGTGTAACCTTCTTCCGCACAGGTCGCTTTCTTTTCATTGCGGAGTTCTGTATGCTGATGCCCTGTTGCTTTTAGTACCTCTTCTTTGGTTTCTCCACAAGCCTTGCAGGTGTAGATTTTCAAACCATCTTCTGTACAAGTAGCTTCTTTCTGGATCTTTCCTTCATCGAAGCTGTGTTCTTTCTTTGGAATCACTTCTGCCTTTGTATCTTTACAAATGCTGCATGTATAAGTCTTCACTCCTTCTTCTGCACAGGTAGCCTCTTTTGTAACTTCTCCATCATTCCACTGATGTTCTGTCTTAGGAATGGATTCTGTTTTTGTTTCTCCACAGTTCTTGCAGGTGTAGGTCTTGATTCCCTCTTTCTTGCAGGTTGCTTTTTCAGTTACTTTTCCATCATCCCAGGAATGTCCAGTGGCTTTAATAATAGTTCCCTTGTTGATCAGCTGACCACAATCCTTGCAATAAATATCCCCAGTGTAACCATCTTCTTCACAAGTTACTTCTTTTTTATCTCTGATTTCTGTATGCTGATGCCCAGTTGCAGGGATTGTTTCTACCCATGTCTTGTTGCAACCTTCATCCGTACAATGATATGTTTTTTCTCCATCTTCTGTACAGGTTGCTTCTTTGCTTACAGTCCCCTGATCCCAGTGGTGAGATATCACTGGAATTGATTCTGTCTTTGTTGCTCCACATGTCTTGCAGGTATAAGTTTTAACACCTTCTTCTGTTTCCGTAGCTTCTTTTGTGATAACTCCGTTATCCCAGGTATGACCTAATTTATTGATCACTGTTCCAGATTCCAGTTTTGTGCCACAATCACTGCAATAGATATCACCGGTATATCCATCTTCTGTACAAGTCGCTGCTTTCTGATCTTTTGTTTCCTTATGTAGATGACCGGTAGATTCAATGGTTTCTTCTCTCGTTGTACCACAGTTTGTACAGGTGTATGTCTTGATTCCTGTTTCCGTACAAGTTGGTTTTTTGCTAACCTTACCACTATCCCATGTATGGCTTAATGGGTTATCTAATGTTACGTCTTTTGTTTCTCCACATACGCTGCATTTGTAATGCTGAATTTCTCCAATACCACACGTTGCAGGGGTTGTAGATGTAAGTTTCCATGTATGATCCAACTTTTCAAGAACTTCTAAATCCAGTGATGCTCCGCAAACAATACAATCTCGGCGTTTTATACCATATTTTTTACATGTCGGCTGAATAATTTCCCATTCCCCAGGAGTGTGGTCAAGCTTTGCAATCTTTTGGCCGGCACTTATTTTCTTATTACAAACACTACAGTAAGTATCTCCTGTGTATCCTTCTGCTTTACATGTTGCTTCTTTCTTATTACGGATCTCTGGAGTATGATCTTTCTTTGGAGTTTGATATCTTGAAGTTGTTCTTCCACAATTTTTACAGACATAATAGCTGATACCTTTGGATGTACAGGTTGCCGGAGTTTCGACATGCTCTTCATAGTCATGTTTTGTTTTTGGGATCTCTTCGGTCTTTGTTCCACCACAGCGACTACATGTATAAGTCTTAACTCCTGTTTCGGAACAGATTGCTTCTTTTGTAATCTTTCCTTCATCCCAGGTATGACCAAGTGCGGGCTTGGTTTCTACATGTTTCTTCTTTTTACAATTACTTCTGGTACATGTATATGTTGTAATTTCTGGATTATCACAGGATTGTTCCTGTGTGATCTTGCCTTCATTCCATGCATGTCCTAAAGCTGGGGATGATTCTACATCGTATCCATATAGGCATCCAGGGTTTGTACATTCATAATGTATTGTAGCAGGTGTTGTACATTGAGCAGATTTTCCTCCATTCTCTCGAAGATTGTGATTTCCTTTACATATAGAATGTTCTTTCAACCAATCATCCTGTGATATATTTTTATAGGTATCCTCTATTGTAGTATTATCTGGAGTATAAAGACTGAATAGATATTTTTGACCAAGTAACAGTTCTCTTCCCGGTTCTCCATCCTCTTTAAAATAAGCATTTGTAGGATCTACATAGTAGTATGTTCCATCAATCTGAACCAGATTCCATGCATGTCGAATTCTATTACTGTTTGTTATACCATCTTCAAACAAAGCATTTAATCCTACAGCATTTGCCATATAATAAAAAGTCCCTGCATACCCATCGCAAACAGCCAATCCATCTAAGACAGCTCCTGTTAGGTCGTGCTGATATTTTGTTTCATTATCATCATCATATCGCACATTTGAAACAATCCAGTTCGTGACTGCTTTAAATTTCTCATAATCAGATTTTCCATCTAAATTCAGATTTTTAATAACTTCATTCAGCTTCTTAACGGCTTGATCATATCGATCTTTTTTGGAACCATATCCGCCACTTCCAGTGACTTCACCTATATATGCTTTTTCAGACTCTGAATAGGTTATATCATAAATATTAGTTAATCCACCACCCATAGAAGCCATTGTATGTCCGCCTTTCGGATCACCCGTTTCTTCTTTATATACTTCATTCTCCAAATCTTTATTAACTTGATCATTTTCAAATCTTTCATCCTTTGCAGCAGAACTGATCTTTATAGGAAAACTAAAACTATACCGATCATAAGCATTTTCCTGAACGATTTTTTTTGTAATTGCTGAAAGTTTTTTTATCATTTCATCATATGAAGAATATTCCAATGTTTTGTCTGTTGTACATTGTATATATCCCCATACATTTTGCTCGTAATAGAATCCATCTACGCTTGAATCAGCAATCTTTTTATATACGCTTCCATCTTCTTCTGCATGAACATGAACTTCCGTGTTCGGTAACACACCCGTTGTTACCATAGCAGCAGATAACGCAACCGCCATCACAACCGCTGCTATCTGTTTTCCTTTTCTTACTTTACTCATAATCTTTCCTCCTTTTATATTTTTCTTTAAATATGAAAGATTTTTAAATTTTCATTTTTCACATATAAAAAATGAGTTTTCAAAACAGAAAGTTCGTGATTATTATTATCTGAAATTAATTTACTTCCTTATAAAATATTTTAGCAAATTTCATAAAGAAAATGAATCCACAAGTTAATGTCATTTTTTCAAATATGAATTTAAAAAATCTCACAGTCCGAAGACTGTGAGATCATCCTTAGTTATCATTTTTTCTTCTTAAAGATCAGGATTCCCTTTTTCTTTTTGAAGTAGTAAAATACCGCTGCTAAGATCAATGCA
>OGRI01000214.1_pt1 | contig 65293 bp, 56 predicted proteins | sample 1553391 | NCBI WGS metagenome assembly OGRI01 (sample SAMEA2580052, study PRJEB22360) | human gut metagenome | reverse complement strand
AGAATCGAAAAAGCTATTATTCCCTGCTGCTGGCGCTGGTGCTGTGCCTGTGCCTGACCGCCTGCGGCGGCAGCGGCGGCGGACTGCGCGCTTATTGTGTGCAACTCGGACCCCGTGTGTATCCGCGATGCGTCCATCGTGCGCAGGCTTTTAACAGAGCTTGAGGTACCGCAGCAGCGGCTCGTCATCAATCGCTTTAACGCCGAATATTTCGGCAGCCTTTCCGCCGGGCGGGAAGACGCCGGCGGCCTGCGCGACCTCGATGACGTCATCGACCAAAGCGGCGTGCGGCTCATCGGCATCGTACCCGAAGATAGACAAATGACGGCTGCTTTTCAGCGTGGCTGCGTGCCGGCGGATGACCTGCCCGGCATGACGGCGCTTTCCCGCATAGCGGCACGCATGAACGGTGTTTCGGTTCCCTTATCGTTGTGACATTTGGGATAGGGGCCGAATGATTATAAACAGGGAGGAATTTTCATGAATATCGCGCTTACGGCGCATGACGCAAAAAAAGAGCTTATGGTACAGTTCTGCATCGCTTACTGCGGCATCCTGAGCCGGCATAATCTCTGTGCGACCGGCACCACCGGTAAGCTTGTAGAGGAAGCAACCGGTCTTTCGGTCCACCGCTTTTTAAGCGGCCCACAGGGCGGCGATCAGCAGATTGCGGCGCGTATCTCCTGTAACGAGATCGACCTTTTGCTGTACTTCCGCGACCCCATGCAGAAGCAGGCACTGGAGCCGCACGATAAAAACCTGCTCCGTCTCTGCGACCTGAATAACATTCCCGTGGCGACAAACATCGCAACGGCAGAGGTGCTCATCCATGGTCTCGAGCGCGGCGACCTCGATTGGCGCGAGATTGTAAAGCTGTAAATTTAAAACCAAAGCGTATGCTTTGAAAATACACCGGCATTGACCGGGAAGAGTATCTGCCATGGGGCACAAAACAGAGAGCGCCGCAAATGCTGAGAGCGGCGCGTGCATCCGGCAGAGAAAGACACCCGTGAGCCGCACGAAAGTGCGTTTTCCGCGTTAAGGAAAGAAAGGGGAGGGGAAGCTTTCGCTTTTTCTCCCGAAAAAGGGTGGCACCACGAACCTGTTTCGTCCCTTATCCGTTTTGGGTAAGGGTTTTTTTATTTTTCATGAATGAGAGGGATATTTTATGGAATTGATCACAAAAGCGCCTAAGGGCACCGTGGATATCATTCCGGGTGAATCCGAAAAATGGTCGCTTGTGGAAGCCGTTATGACGGATGAAGCGGAACTGAACGGCTTTTCCGAGATCCGCACCCCGGTGTTTGAGCACACCGAGCTCTTCCTGCGCTCCGTCGGCGACACCACCGACGTAGTGGAAAAGCAGATGTACACGTTTGAAGATAAGGGCGGCCGCTCCATTACGCTGCGCCCGGAGGGCACGGCGGGCGCCGTGCGCGCCATGCTGGAAAACGGCCTGTATAACGGCGGTTACCCGGTAAAGCTCTACTATAAGACCTCCTGCTACCGCTACGAAAAGCCGCAGGCAGGCCGTCTGCGCGAGCTGCATCAGTTCGGCGTGGAGATGTTCGGCACCGCAGAACCGGCGGCGGACGCACAGGTCATCGCTATGGCCATGTCCATTTTCAATCGCCTCGGCCTTGCCGATGACATTGAGGTTTCCATCAACTCCATCGGCTGCCCCACCTGCCGCGCAGAGTACAGAAAGGCGCTGAGAACGTATTTCGAGGGCTATAAGGATCAGCTCTGCGAGACCTGCAATTCCCGCTTGGAGCGCAACCCCATGCGTATTCTGGACTGCAAAAGCCCCGTTTGCGGTGAGATTGCCAAGGGTGCGCCGAAGAGCACGGATTATCTCTGCGACGACTGCCGTGCGCACTTTGAAAAGGTGCAGACGCTGCTGAAATCTATCAATATTCCGTTTTCCATCGATCCCGGCCTCGTCCGCGGCCTCGATTACTATACCCGCACCGTGTTTGAGTTCCCCTCGAAGCGCTTCGGCTTTGCACTCGGCGGCGGTGGACGCTACGACGGCCTCGTGGAGGAAGTCGGCGGCAAGCCCACACCGGCACTCGGCTTCGGTCTCGGTCTTGACCGTATCCTGATGGCGATGAACGAGATGGGCGCAGACTTCGGAAATGACGCAAAGTGCGAGGTCTACATCGCGTCTCTGGGCGAAGCGGCGCAGATGAAGGCGTTCCAGCTCACCGAAAAAATGCACAGCTGCGGCATCGCGGCAGACTGCGACCTGTGTGCACGCGGTCTGAAAGCCCAGATGAAATACGCCGACAAAATCGGCGCGCAGTACAGCATCGTCCTCGGCGACGATGAGATCGCAAACGGCGAAGCCGTGCTTAAAAACATGAAGACGGGCGAAAAGAAGAAGATCTCCCTCAACGATGACTTTGTTGATACGTACATCACGGCCGTCACCGAACAGGAAGACGCCATGCCCATCACATTTTAACCGGTCACACTAACGAAAGAGGAAATCAATCATGACACAATCGAGAACCCATACCTGCGGCGAACTCCGCCTTGCAAACGCAGGCGAGACCGTCACACTGGTCGGCTGGATGGAAAACATCCGCGAAGTCGGCAATAACTTTGCGTTTTTGGTGCTGCGCGATTTCTACGGCACCACGCAGGTCGTCATCGAAAACGAAGAGATGATGAACATTGTAAAGCCCCTCAATAAGGAATCCACGATTTCCGTTACGGGCATCGTGCGCGAGCGCACCAGCAAAAACCCGAAGCTCCCCACCGGCGACATCGAGATCGCGCCGACGGAGATCACCGTGCTCGGCCGCTGCCGTTATAACGAGCTGCCGTTCGAGATCAACCACTCCCGCGAAGCGGACGAGAGCCAGCGTTTAAAATACCGCTATCTCGACCTGCGTAATCCGGAAGTGAAAGCCAACATCATCCTGCGCTGCAACGTTGTTTCCGCTCTGCGCACCGCTATGACGGAGCACGGCTTTTTAGAGATCACCACGCCGATCCTCACGGCTTCTTCGCCGGAGGGCGCGCGCGATTACCTCGTCCCGGCGCGTAAGCACCCGGGCAAGTTCTACGCCCTGCCGCAGGCACCGCAGCAATTTAAGCAGCTCCTCATGACCGCGGGCTTTGACCGCTACTTCCAGATCGCACCGTGCTTCCGCGACGAGGATGCGCGCGGCGACCGTTCTCCGGGTGAATTCTACCAGATGGATATGGAAATGGCGTTTGCCTCGCAGGAAGACGTTTTTGCCGTCATCGAAGACGTTCTTCCGCCGATTTTTGCAAAGTACGGCACGTATAACATCGCGTCCTCCGCACCGTTTGCCCGCATCCCGTACCGTCAGGCCATGGAGGAGTTCGGCTCCGATAAACCGGACCTGCGCATCGACCTGCGCGTCAAGGACGTTACGGACATTCTGCAAAACTGCGGCTTCGGCCCGTTTGAAAACAACATCGTCAAGGCTGTTCCGGTCTCCAACTGCAAGCTTGCCCGCAAGGCGGTCGATAAGCTCTGCGCAGACGTAGAGGTGCAGGCCGGCCAGAAGCCGTACTGGTTCAAGGTCGATGAATCCGGCGCCATTGCCGGCGGCATCGCAAAGTTTATCAATGCGGATGAAAAGACCGTGGAAGCCGTCAAATCCGCGCTGTCTCTCGAGCCGAATACGCTCGTGTTCCTCTCCGCAGGCAAGCGTGAGGAGGCCCAGAAGACCGCAGGCGTCATGCGTCGTATGCTCGGCGCGGCGTGCGAGGGCCACATGGATAAAGAGCGCTACGAGTTCTGCTGGATCGTCGATTTCCCCATGTACGAGATCGGCGAGGAATCCGGCGAGCTGGAGTTCTGCCACAACCCGTTCTCCATGCCCTCCGGCGGTATGGAAACGCTGCTTAAGGCCGAGCGCGGCGAGATTGACCCGCTCGACATTCTGGCAGACCAGTACGACCTCGTTTGCAACGGCGTAGAGCTCTCCTCCGGTGCTGTGCGTAACCATGACCCGGAGATCATGGTCAAGGCGTTCGAGATGGTACGCCTCGGCGAAGACGATGTAAAGGCGAAGTTCCCGGCCATGTACAACGCATTCTGCTACGGAGCGCCGCCGCACGCCGGCATCGCCCCGGGCGTAGACCGCATGGTTATGCTGCTCTCCGGCGAAGAATCCATCCGCGAGGTCATCGCGTTCCCGATGAACAAGAGCGCGCAGGATGTCATGATGGACGCACCGTCCAAAGTCACCGAGGCACAGCTCAAAGAGCTGCACATCGCCGTGACGGAAGAAGAGTAATGTTCTCTTTAGAACAGAACACGTATAAAAACGCGCGGCTCGGCGATACCGATTTTACGGACGCCGAGCTGCGCGGCTATACGTTTGAAAATTGCGACCTGCGCGGCGCGATGTTTTCCGGCGCTTTGCTTGAAAAATGCCGCTTTTCTGCGTGCGCGTTCGATTTTTCTCGCTTAAACGACATTTTGGCGCGCGGCTGTTCGTTTGAAAACTGCACGTTTTCGGGCGCAAGCCTGTTTGTCACCGCGTTTGAGAATTGCCGTGTCTCGGGCTGCTCCTTTGCGGGCGCAGACCTCACCGGCTGGGCCGTGCGCGGCGGCACACTCGAATACTGTGTGCTCGATCATTGTCCGCTCAAAAAGCAGGACTTTTCCGGAATCAGTCTGCGCGGTACGAGCTTTGCGGAAGCGGACCTCGAAAAAGCCGATCTTTCCGGCTGCGACCTTACGGAGACCGTGTTCCGCAATGCGCAGCTGAAAGAATGCGACCTGCGCCGTGCTAAATTTTTGCGCACCGATATCCGCTTTGCAAAAATGCAGAAAACAAAGATCGATTTGGAGGGCGCGGTGTATCTCGCGGGGCTGCTCGGTGCCGTCATCAACTAAAAAAGCCGGCAAAAAATTTCGTGAAAAAACGCGTTTTATTTTGTCAACCGCCGTATGGCGTGCATAGGGCTTATAAACGGGTATAGACGGTGTACAACCGCGCCGAAATGTGCCCCAAAAACCGTGAAAAAACGCCATGAAATCACAAGTTATACCGCGCGTTATGGAGAAAACCGCTTTTATGACGCGCGGTATATTTTGTTATTATTATGTAAACCTAATACTATATATAGTGGTTTTTACACTAAATATGCCCTTGACATGTATAGGAAAAGCGCCTATAATCGAAAGTACAGAAAGCGCAAAGCGAAGGCTCTTAGGCTTTGCCGCAGGGGAGAAACGGAAAGGGAAGTTAAACGTATGATTCGATATATTGTCAAGCGCAGCGGGGACAAGGTGTCGTTCGATGCGCGGAAAATCAAAAGCGCCATTTTTAAGGCCAATACCAGGATCGCCGCAGAGCGTATGAGCGATGCCGATCTGAACGAATTGACCGAAGAGGTGCTTACGGCGCTCGAAAAGCTGCCGGGTACACCCACGGCGCAGGAAATTCAAAACGTGGTGGAGGAAAAGCTTCTTGCCGCCGATTACGCCAAAACGGCGAACGCTTACATCAATTATCGCACGGAGCATGAGCACCTGCGCGAAATGGACGACGAGCTCGTGAAGATTTTTGAGAATCTCACGTTCCGCCCGTCCGAAGAGGATGACTTAAAGCGCGAAAACGCGAATATCAACGCCGATACCGCCATGGGCACCATGCTGAAATACGGCTCCGAAAGCGCCAAGGCGTTTTACGATAAATATGTCATCCCGCCGGAGATTGCCGAAGCACACGCGAGCGGCGACATCCACATTCACGATAAAGACTTTTACGCCCTCACCGAAACATGCTGTCAGATTGACCTTTTAAAGCTGTTTCAAGACGGATTTTCCACAGGCCACGGCTATTTGAGAGAGCCGAACGACATCCGCAGCTACGCTGCGCTCGCGTGCATCGCCATTCAGGCAAACCAAAACGAGATGCACGGCGGCCAGAGCGTGCCGAATTTCGACTACGCTATGGCGGAGGGCGTGAAGAAAACATACCGCAAGCAGTATTTCCGTGCGCTTGCGCAGTATATTGAGGTGCGGTTTGATATGAGCGCCTCCGATGCCGCCGCGCTGACGGCTGCCATCAAAGAAGCGCTCGGCACCGATGTCACAATGCACACCGCAGAAGCTTACGCCGAAAAGCTGCGCGCGTTTCTGCCGCGCCATCAAGCAGAAAACGGCTTCCAGATCATCACGGGCGACGCTGCCCGCGCCGCCGCGGAATACGCCGCAAAGACCGCCTACAAAGAGACGGATGCTGCCACGTATCAGGCCATGGAAGCGCTCGTCCACAATTTAAACACCATGAATTCCCGCGCCGGCGCACAGGTACCGTTCAGCTCCTTAAACTACGGTACGGATACCTCGCCGGAGGGCAGAATGGCCGTGCACAACCTGCTCCGCGCTACGGAAGCGGGGCTCGGCGACGGCGAAACACCCATTTTCCCGGTTCAAATTTTCAAAGTCAAGGAGGGCGTCAACTACAACGAGGGCGACCCGAACTATGACCTGTTCCGCCACGCGCTGCGCTGCTCCGCCAAGCGCCTGTTCCCGAATTTCAGCTTTTTGGACGCCCCGTTCAACCTGCAATACTATAAACCCGGCGATTATAACACCGAGGTGGCGTACATGGGCTGCCGTACGCGCGTCATGGGCAATATATTCGATAACACAAAGGAAGTCACCTGCGGCAGAGGCAATTTGAGCTTCACCTCCATCAACCTGCCGCGCATCGGCATTGAAGCGAAGGGCGATATGAAAACGTTCTATAAGCTGCTCGATGAAAAAATCGCGCTCGTGGAAGAACAGCTTCTGCACCGCTTCAAAATCCAGTGCAGCAAAAAGGTGTATAATTATCCGTTTCTCATGGGGCAGGGCGTGTGGATCGATTCCGAAAAGCTCGACCGCAACGATTCCGTCGCCGAAGTCTTAAAGCACGGCACCTTAAGTGTCGGTTTCATCGGCCTTGCCGAGACCTTAAAAGCCCTCACCGGTAAGCACCACGGCGAAAGCGAAGAAAGCTGGAAGCTGGGGCTTGAGATTATCTCCCATATGCGGGAGAAAATGGACGAAAAAAGCCGTGAGACCGGCCTCAACTTCACCTTGCTCGCAACGCCCGCAGAGGGGCTTTCCGGCCGCTTTGTGCGCATAGACCAAAAGAAATACGGCAAAATTCCCGGCGTTACGGACAGAGAGTATTACACAAACTCGTTTCACGTGCCGGTGTATTACCCCATCAGCGCCTATGAAAAGATTCGCAGAGAAGCGCCGTTTCACGCGCTCACGAATGCGGGGCATATCAGCTACGTGGAGCTCGACGGCGATACGTGCAAAAATATCGACGCATTTGAAAGCATCGTGCGCTGCATGAAAGAAATGGGCATCGGCTATGGCTCGGTCAACCACCCCGTAGACAGAGACCCTGTGTGCGGGTATAACGGCATCATCGACGAGGTGTGCCCGAGGTGCGGCAGAAGAGAGGGTGAAGGCGTTCCCCTCGAAAGGCTTCTGGAGCTGAAAAAGCGCTACCACGACGTCCCGGATTATTCGCATTTGATTCGATAGAGCAAAGTTACCCTCAACGGTGATTAAAAGTTTCGCCCGCCTTTTCAAAGGCGGTGGGGTCTTGGGGCGAAGCCCCGAGTCGCCATTCGCAAATGGCGAAACCCTTTTGCCTACCAAAAATCAGGACGGGAACTTCAACAGTCCGGTGGACTGTTGAAGTATGGGAGACCCAATTAGGGGGTCTCCCAATGAACTTGCATCGCAAGTTCATAAAAGCAAAAACGGCAACACATGGGTTTAACCTGAACGACAAGTCGTTCAGCTATGGTTTTGTGCTTTTGATGATTGAAAATCATCAATTTCGCTGCGCGAAATCAGCCCAAGAACCACCTAAAAGGCGGAATCCGCCGCCTTTAGAAAAATTGAAATGAATGTAAAAATGTATTTATAAAAAGAATCGAGGCAGTTATCATGTCACCCAAAACGCAGAAAAATACAAAAACCATCATCGTCGGCGAAGGCCGCGGGTTCGACCGCATCCGCCGCATCACAGGCTACCTTGTCGGCACCACCGACCGCTGGAATGACGCCAAACGCGCCGAAGAACACGACCGCGTAAAGCATAGCCTGTAAGGCACGGCAAAATGGAAATCCGCATTTCCGGCATCGTGAACGATTCCATCGTGGACGGGCGCGGCATCCGCCTCACCGTGTTCACACAGGGCTGTCCGCACCATTGTCCCGGCTGCCATAACCCCCAAACGCATGATTTTGCGGGCGGCAGGGTGGAAGACACCAATGTCATCTTTGACATGTTCAAAAAAAATCCGCTGCTGCGCGGCATCACGTTTTCGGGCGGTGAGCCGTTCTGCCAGCCAAAGCCGCTTTTAGCGCTCGCAAAGCAGGTGCACGCCCTGCATAAAGACGTCACCGCCTATTCCGGCTGGACATATGAGCAGCTTGTTTCTATGCACAACCCCGATGTGGACGCGCTTTTAAACGCGTGCGACGTTCTGGTGGACGGGCCGTATATCGAACAGCAGCGTAATCTTGAACTGCTCTTTCGCGGCAGCGAAAATCAGCGCCTTATCGATATGAACGCCACCCGCCGAAACGGACGCGTAACGCTTTTACAGCTCGATTATTAAAAAACTCCGCAAATTTCCTCTGATATGCGCTAAATCAATACCGCTATATCGAAAAAAGATGGGGGTAATTCATGATTTTGTAATTGATTATGCGGAGAACTTGTGGTAGAATAAAGACAAATGGGTTATTTTACATTTTATTTGCCTTTTTGGCGAAAGGAGAAATAACAATGACTAACAACAAGACAATTCTTGCTTGGATCGACGAGATGAAAGCTCTTGTCAATCCGGATCAGGTTGTTTGGATCGACGGCTCCGAAGAGCAGCTCGAAGAGCTCCGCAAGGAAGCAGTTGAGTCCGGCGAAATGATCAAGCTGAATCAGGAAAAGCTCCCGGGCTGCTACTATCACAGAACAGCTCCGAATGATGTTGCCCGTGTTGAGGACAGAACCCTCATCTGCTCCAGAAAAGAAGAGGACGCAGGCCCGACCAACCATTGGAAAGAGCCGCAGGAAGCATACAAGATGCTGTACGATATTGCTCGTGGCAGCTACAAGGGCCGTACCATGTACGTTATCCCGTACTCCATGGGCCCGGTCGGTTCCCCGCTCGCTAAGATCGGCGTTGAGCTGACAGACTCCATCTATGTTGTTCTCAACATGTCCATCATGACCAGAGTCGGTCAGAAGGTCATGGACGTTCTCGGCGACAGCAACGACTGGGTTCGCGGCCTGCACTGCAAGTGCGACGTTGACCCGGAGAAGCGCTGGATCTGCCAGTTCCCGGAAGACAACACCATCATCTCCGTAAACTCCGCTTACGGCGGCAACGTTCTGCTCGGCAAGAAGTGCTTCGCTCTGCGTATCGCTTCCTATCAGGCTAAGAACGAAGGCTGGATGGCAGAGCACATGCTCATCCTCGGCGTTGAGAACCCGAAGGGCGAGGTTAAGTACGTTTGCGCTGCATTCCCGTCTGCTTGCGGCAAGACCAATCTGGCTATGATGATTCCGCCGGAAGGCTACCGTGCAAAGGGCTACAAGGTTTGGACCGTCGGCGACGACATCGCTTGGATGCGCAAGGGCCCGGATGGCAGACTGTATGCCATCAACCCGGAAAACGGCTTCTTCGGCGTCGCTCCCGGCACGAACATGAAGTCCAACCCGAACGCTCTTATCTCCACCCAGAAGGGCGCCATCTTCACCAATGTTGCGCGTAACCTCGATGACAACACCGTTTGGTGGGAGAGCCTCGACAAGAACCCGCCGGTCAACGCAGAAGAGTGGAAGGGCGCTAAGGTAAATGGCCCCGAGTATATTGCTGCTGGCAACAAGCTGGCTCATCCGAACAGCCGCTTCACCGCTCCTACCGCTAACTGCCCGTGCCTCTCCAGCGAGTTTGAGAACCCGCAGGGTGTTCCGGTCTCCGCTATCGTCTTCGGCGGCCGCCGTCCGGATACGGTTCCGCTGGTTTACCAGTCCAGAAGCTGGAACAACGGTGTCTTCATCGGTTCCATCACCGGCTCCGAGACCACCGCAGCTGCTGCAGGTGCAGTCGGCGTTGTCCGTCGTGACCCGATGGCTATGCTCCCGTTCTGCGGCTACAACATGGGCGACTACTTCAAGCACTGGATCGAAATGGGCGAGATGCTCGGCGACAAGGCTCCGAAGATCTTCAACGTCAACTGGTTCCGTGTCGACGAAGACGGCCACTTCATTTGGCCGGGCTTCGGTGACAACCTCCGTGTTCTTGAGTGGATCCTCAAGCGCTGCGATAACGAAGTTGACGCTGTTGAGACGGCAATCGGCTACGTTCCGAAGCCGGAAGACATCAACCTCGAAGGTCTTAAGGACTTCGATGAGGAGAAGCTCGCTTCCATCCTCAAGGTTGATAACGCTAAGTGGGCTAAGGAAGCTGCCGGCGTAGAGGAATTCTACAAGAAGTTCGGCGACAAGCTCCCGCAGGAGCTTAGAGACGAGCTCAACGGCCTCGAAGAGCGCACCAAGGCTTAATCAAAACTTAAATCGTAAGATTTAACGCATAGAAAGCGCCGCTTTCGGTTCATCCCGAAAGCGGCGCTTTTGCATATTGTTTTTTATGCACGGATAATTTTAAGCTGTACGGAAATCCCACATTCAAAACAAAAGCACGCAGACAAATTCAATCTGCGTGCTTTTTCATCACCATAGCTGAACGACAAGTCGTTCGGCTTATCTTACCTTCCAGCGGTCGTTATACGTGCCGGAAAGGTCTGCAATCTTGCCGCTGTCTTCTTTCTCTTCCTTCACGTGCGAGGTCGCTCTGCGCTCGTTTAAATATTTCAGGAACAGCTCGCCGTCTACCGGCACAGCCTGCGGCTTGCCCGTCCAGTCGGAAAGGTGAATGGCGTTCGAGATATTCAGGCCGTTAATGCCCTCATAGCCCGGCGCCAGCAGTTCTTCGCCGTACAGAATAGCGTTTGTGAAGTTCTGCAGAATGCCGTTATGCCCAAGCTCAATGTTGTCCGTTTCCACTTCGGTCACGGTCATTTCGGGCTGCGCAAAGCCCTCTTTGCACGTCACGCAGAATTCGCGCTCCGGCACGGCGAGCTTCCACCAGGTCAGCTTGCCTTCTTCCCAAACAAGCTTGCCTTTGTCGCCTGTAATCTCCAAACGGTTCGTGCCCGGGCACTCACCCGTCGTGGTGATGAACGCGCCCGTCGCACCGTTCGGGTACTCGGCGTAAGCCGTCACTTCGTCCTCAACCTCAATGTTGTGCCAATGGCCGTACTTGCAGTGGCCCATCACGCGGTTCGGCATGCCGAAGATCCACTGCCACAAGTCAAGCTGATGCGGGCACTGGTTCAGCAGCACGCCGCCGCCTTCGCCTGCCCACGTCGCACGCCACGTGCCGCTGTCGTAGTATGCCTGTGTGCGGTACCAGTTCGTGATGATCCAAATACAGCGTTTCAGTTCGCCCAGCTCGCCGCTCTGCACAATCTCGCGCATTTTCTGGAACTTCGGGTTCGTGCGCTGATTGTACATGATGCCGAACACCTTGCCGGATTTTTTCGCGGCCGCATTCATTTCCTCCACCTGCTTTGTGTAAACGCCGGCAGGCTTCTCCGTCAGCACGTTCTTGCCCTTTTCAAAAGCATAGATCGCAATGGGGGAGTGGAAGTAATGCGGTGTCGCCACGATCACCGTGTCGCACACACCGCTGTCGATCATTTCCTTGTAGTCTTCATAGCACGGTACGCCGGGCAGATTTTCGTCCGCCCAAAGGCGCTTCGATTCCGCAATATCGCACACGGCGGCAAGCTCCATGCCCTTGATATTGCCGGAGAAAATGCTCTTTGCGTGCGCCGAACCCATGTTGCCGATGCCGACAATGCCGACCTTTACTGTTTCGCTCATAGAATTACCTTCTTTCTGTTATTCGATGGTTTTCAAAATATCGTGCAGCGCGTCGGAAGCCACATCAAACGCTTCGTCCGCGTCTTTATATACGTGCTTATGCAGAACGTCCTCGCCCTGCAAGTTTTGCAAGCCGCTGAAATCGTACAAATGCGGCTCCAACGTCAGCATGTACGGCTTACCCGTTTCCGCCAACGTTTTTAAAATACTCGGCACAGAGCCGTCTCCCTCACCCGCAGGCACCACGCTGCCGTCCTTGAACAGCGCGTCTTTGATGTGCATATAGTCGATGATCGGTGCGAGCGCCTTAAAGTTCACCGCCGGGTCATCGCCGCACTGAATGTAGTTTGCGGGGTCAAATACGCACCGCAGCGCCGGAATGGCTGTGTGCAGCTTCTCCACGCGCTTGAGCGTGTCGCCGTAAATGCCCTTCTCATTCTCGTGGCAGCAGTGTACGCCATTTGCTTCGCCGTAGTCCACCATTTTCTGTATTCGCTCGATCACGGTATCGTGATAAATCTCCGGGTTTTTGCCCTCCGGAATATAGAAGCTGAACATGCGAATGCGCGTGGTGTGCAGCTTTTTCGCAATCTCCACAGCGCGCTTGAATTTCTCAAAGTGCGGTGCAAAGTCGTCCTCAATGCCGATCTTGCCGATGGGCGAGCCGATGGCGGAAATGCCGATATTGCCCGCTGCAAGCTTTTTTTCAACAACATCAATCTCCTCGTCCGTCAGGTCCAAAATGCCCTTGCCGTCCACGCCGCGGATTTCCATCAGCGGAATATGCTTGCGGTGCAGCGCTGCAATCTGCCGGTCAAACTCCGGCGAGGCTTCGTCTGCAAACGCGGAAAGTGTAAACCGTGTCATATGCCCTCCTTAGAATGTGCAGCCGGCACGAAGCAGGTTTTCGGCGCTCAGCTTCAGCTCGTCAAACGGGTTGCGGTCGTAGCAATTGTCCTGTTCGATCATCGCATATTGAATGCCTGTTTTTTCGCATGCATCAATAATAGACGCAAAGTCCATGTTGCCGTCCATCACGGCTGCAAAGCGCTGCTCGTGGCCGTGCATCTTCATGTCCTTAAAGTGGATGACGTCAATGCGTCCCGCCATTTTTTCAATCTGCACCTGCGGCGAGCGCCCACCGTACTGCGTCCAATAAACGTCCAAAATAAAGCCCCATTTTGCCGGGTCGGTCTCTTCCGCCATGTGGTCGATGAGGCACTTGCCGTCAAATTTCTCGTATTCAAAGCCGTGGTTGTGGTAATGCAGCTTCATGCCCGCGTCGTGCAACTTGTCGGCAGCGGGGCCGAAATCCTTCAAAAACGCGCGCATACCTTCCAGCGAGCCCGTGTATTTCTGCGGCATCATGCCGATGCCCACGTGGTTCGTACCGAAAATGCGGTGGTTCTCAATCACCTTTTCGGTGTTCTCCAGAATGAACTGCGGGTTCGTATGCGTAATGATGATGGAAAGCCCGTTTGCATCGCAAATCTCGCGGATGATATGCGGGTCAATGTCGCCAAACGCAGAGACCTGCAAGGTCTTGTAGCCGATGTCGTGCAGCTTTTTCGCCGTCTCTCTAAAATCGGCTTCGTTCTGCGCATAGTCGCGGATGGTGAAGCCCTGTGCACCGATGATCATGAAAATTCCTCCCAAAAGTCAGATTATACGCCGGAGTACGCGGAGAAACCGCCGTCCACCGGGATTGTGATGCCGGTCACAAAACCGGACGCGTCATTGTCGATGAGGAAGCGCAGTGTGCCGAGCAGCTCCTCAGGCTCGCCGAAGCGGCCCATCGGGGTCTGCGAGATGATTTTGTGACTGCGCGGGGTCAGGCTGCCGTCCTCGTTAAAGAGCAAGGTGCGGTTCTGGTTTGTTGCAAAGAAGCCCGGCGCAATGGCGTTCACGCGGATGTTGCAGTTTGCAAAGTGTACCGCCAGCCACTGCGTGAAGTTCGAGACCGCTGCCTTGGCACCGCTGTACGCCGGGATCTTCGTCAGTGGTGTAAACGCGTTCATCGAGGAGATATTCACAATGCAGCCGCCTGTTTCCAACATGTCGGTCGCAAACGCCTGCGTCGTCAGCAGTGTGCCGAGGAAGTTTAAATTGAACACGAACGAAACGCCGTCCTGGTCAAGGTCAAAGAACGACCGCGCGTTTTCGTCCAGCATATCTTCTTTGCTGAAATACTCGCTCGTCGTGGTGCCCTTCGGGTTGTTGCCGCCCGCACCGTTGATGAGCACCTCACACGGGCCAAATTTTTCCAGCACAACGTCATGCGCCTTTTTCAGGCTCTCTTTGTCCAGCACATTTGCCTGCACGGCAATGGCCTTGCCGCCCGCCTTGCGGATACCCTCCGCCTCGCGCTCCGCAGCCTCCAAGTTGAGGTCAAGCAGTGCGATTTTGTGCCCGTCTGCGGCAAGCGCGCGGGAAAAAGCGCTGCAAAGCACGCCGCCCGCGCCGGTAATGACAATATTCATAGGAAATTCCTCCTTATTATAACGTGACTTTTATTCGCCGAATAGCTTGCGGCTGTTTTCCACGCAAAGGTCGGTCAACAGCTTCAGCGCCGCCTTTTCGCTGAGGAACGTGCCGTCCATAAGCTCTTCCGCAACCCTGTTGCACAGCACACGGCGGAAATAATCGTGGCGCGCATAGGAAAGGAAGCTGCGGCTGTCCGTCAGCATGCCGGTAAACTGCCCAAGGTGGCCGGTTTCCGCCATAATATTCAGCTGCTCCTCCATGCCGCGCTTGTGGTCACAGAACCACCACGCTGCGCCGGGCACAACGCCCTTAAAACTGCCCGCCGTCGTCGCAAGCGCCATATACATCGAAGGCTCCAGCGTGTATAAAATTGTGTGCGGCAGCGAATCCCTGCGGTCCATCGTGTCCAAAAGTACTGCAACTTCGTGCTCCGGGATCGGGTCGCCCACGCAATCGCCGCCGGCGTCCGGACCCACGGTCTCAAACAGCCGCGTGCATGCGTTACGCTTTACGTTCAGGTGCAGCTGCATCGTCACATTGTGCGCCTTGTATTCGTGCGCCAAATACACATACATTTCAAATAGAAAATTACGGAACTCGTTTTCCGGGATTGTCTTTCCCTTCAGCGCCTTTTTAAACGTCTCCGCGGCATCGCAGCTTTTGTCTTCCTTCGGGAAGCCCTCAATGCCGATATCGCTCACGCGGCAGCCGTTCTCGCAGAAGAAATCAAGCCGCTTTGAAAGCGCTGTTTTCAGGTCGTCGAGCGTCTCCACACTAAAACCGCACACCTCGCCGAGGTGCAAGGCGTAGTCGCGATAGTTCGCGCGGCAAATGTTCAGCGCCGCGTCCGTGCGGAACGAGGGCACCACGCGCACCGGGAAGTTCTTCTCCTTCGCAATTTCCTTGTGGTATTCCAAAGAATCTGCCGGGTCGTCCGTTGTCGCCACAAGCTCCACATGGCTTTGCAGCATCAGTTTGCGCGGGGAGAGGTGGTGTTCCTTGATATACGCGTTCGCGCGGTCAAAAATATCGTCCGCACTTTCCGCTGTCAGCGTGTCTTCAATGCCGAAAAACATCGAAAGCTCCATGTGCGACCACACATAAAGCGGGTTGCCCATCGCAGTCTCGAGGCACGCCGCCCACGCGCGGAACTTCTCGCGCGGCTCCGCGTCGCCTGTGATGAGCGCCTCCGGCACGCCGCAGGCACGCATCAAACGCCACTTGTAGTGGTCGCCGCCCAGCCAGATCTGCGCAATATCCGGGAATTCCCTGTCCTCCAAAATCTCCTTCGGCGAGAGATGGCAGTGGTAGTCGACGATCGGCAGGTCGCGCACCGCGTCATATAAATTCTTAGCAACATCGCTTTTCAAAAACAGATCGTTTCGCATCTGAATAAACTCCTTTCGGGCGGCAGAAAAAGGCAAAGTTTTCCCACCGCTGCTACTGTAAGTATAGCACGATGAATTGCAAAATAAATGATATATTGCGGCACATATATTGCAAATCGGCGCAAACTGTGCTATGATTTCTCTAAAGAAAGAGGGTGAAAAACGTGGAAACAGGTAAAAATGACGAAATGCTGCGGCAAGATTTTCAGCTTTCACACAATCGAGACCCCTATTTTCGCACCATGGAGTTTCACGCGCACGATTTTTTGGAGCTCTATTACTTTTTGGACGGCAGCGTGACGTATTATATTGAAGATCAGGTCTACGACCTTTGCCCCGGCGATCTGCTCATCATTCCCGCCGGCAAAATGCACCGCCCCGTCATCGCAAACGAACACGCCGCCTATGAGCGCATGGTGCTGTGGATCACCCCGCAGTACCTCCAAGGCATCGACAGCCCCGCTGGCGACCTGCAAAAAAATCTGCAAAAGGTGGGGGAGCACGGCTACTGCGTGCCTTTTCGCGGCGATGAAACGGTGTTCGTCACGGCGCTCTTAAAAAAGCTCTTGTATATGCAGAAAAACGATACCGCCCCTAAGTTCTGCGCCGGCGCCGTAGAGCTGTACCTGTGGACGATCTTCCGCTCCTACGGCGTTATCGATACCACGCACCGCAATGAAACACAGGTCATCCCGCAGGTCATTCGCTATATCACGGAGCATTTCAGCGAGCCTTTAACGCTCGAAGACATCGCCGCAGAGTTCTTCGTCAGCAAATCGTACTTAAACCGCCACTTTAAAGCATATACCAATTCCACAGTGTACGCCTACATCATGGCGCTTCGGCTCACCCATGCCCGCCGTATGCTGCGCGAAGGCATCCCGGCTGTAGAAGCCGGCCGCGAGTGCGGCTTTTCCGATTATTCCACATTCTACAAAGCCTTCAAAACCCAAACCGGCCTTTCACCCCAGCAGTTTAAGAGCCGGGCTTGATTTTGGAAAAATGCGTATGCTTTACGCGCTTTCGCAGCCGCAGACAGAACATAGGAAGAGCGGCTGACGGTTTTCTTAAAATTTCCTGACAAGCATTTACAACCGAAATCGAATTTGTTATAATAAAAACAATAAAAATTGATGCGCGGCGAAACGGCGGCGGCATGTCGACTGCGGGTATCTGCGCGAAAGGACGGTAGAAATTTATGGCTTTTTGTGAAAAATGCGGAGCACAGATCCCCGAAAACGGCACCTTCTGCGCAGCTTGCGGTGCGCCCGTAGCGGCACAGGCGCAGCCCACCCGGACTCCGGAGCAGCCGGCAGCACAGCCGCAGGCACCCGAGCAGCAGCCCCAGTCGCCGGTTTACCCGCAGCAGCCCGTATACCAGCAGCCGGTCTATCCCCAGCAGCCTGTGTATGATCCGGCAGATCACACCGCAGAGTTCGACCCGGAGGATATCTCCCAGAATAAGGTCATCGCCATGGCAGCGTATATTCTCGGCACCGTCGGCATCATCATCGCACTGCTTGCGGCACCGCAGAGCAAATACGCGGCGTTCCATTCCCGTCAGGCTTTGAAGCTCGACATCGTCAGCACCCTGCTGCTCATCGTTTCCGCTGTGCTTGCTTTCACGTTCATTGTGCCGATTGCCGGCGCTGTCTGCATTGCAATTCTCTTCGTCGTGCGCATCATCTGCTTCTTCCAAGTATGCAGCGGCAAAGCAAAGGACGCCGCCATCATCGGCAAGCTGCCGTTCTTGAAGTAAGAGAACAAGCTGACGGCAACCTTGGTTAAAAGTTTTTGATCCAACTTTTTTCAAAGAAGTTGAAACCGAACTTCTCGTTCGGTTGTGGATTCCAAAGGAGAAACCTTTGGTCGCCATTTGCAAATGGCGAAACCCTGTTGTGTTCGCAAAAACTAGGAAGGTAGGCTAAACAGTCCGGTGGACTGTTTAGCCGTAGGAAACCCAGTTGCATGGGTTTCCTGAAAGGGCGGCTTTGTGCCGCCCTTTTTTAATACACTGCACTAGCAAACCTCACAGCACCTTTCTTTTGTCCAAAACTTTCTCCCCACCCACGCACTTTTTCCTTGCTTTTTCGCCCTAATCAGGTATAATTAAACTGAGTATGTATTGTATGAAAACCGTCGAAGCCACAACGGCCTCGACGATAAGCAGATAAAAAGGACGGAAAGAAACTATGGCCGATTTTGAGCCGCTTTTTGAACTGAAAAATCAATATAGAGAGTCCTGCCCGGTCTTGCTGCAAAGCGGCGCGCTGTACCGTGAAGAGCCCACCGCGTCCGCCGAAGCGGAAGAGACCGAAACTGCGGAAGCTACTCTCCCCGCAGAGCAGGAAGAAGCGGCTTCCCCGCGCACATTCCTGCGTCTCGCGTTCCGCAATATCGACCCCCGTGCCGTGACGAGCGTTTATGTCGATATCCACATTTTCGACAAAGCCACAAACGAGCTCGCCGTCGTGCGCGACCGCCGCTATCTCGTGCCTATTTTGGGCCGCGATGCGGTCTTCGGCGCAGACGAGGAGATCGACGTTGATGACGCCGCGTACAGCTTCTCCGTCGCCATTAAGAAGGTGCAGTTCGAGGGCGAAGACGTGTTCTGGAACGGCAGTGCCTCACTGCTGTTTGAAAATCTCCCCGAACAGGCGAAAATCGCGGACGTCATGGAGGACGAAGACCTCCGTGCACAGTATCAGCGCGATTTCACCGAAATGGCAGAGGATAAAGAAGCTGCGGCGCAGTTCGTCCCGCAGGAATACAAAGATCTCTGGATGTGTGCCTGCGGCGAAGTAAACCACAAAGATGAAGAAAAATGCGCCGCCTGCGGTGCCGAGTACGGGCCCCAGCACGCACTGTTTGAAGACGAAGAAAAGCTGAAAGAAAACCTCGAAGCCTATAACAAGGCTGAAGCCGAAAAGGCCGAGGCCGCCCGCATCGCCGCAGAAAAGAAAGCGGCAGAGGAAAAAGCCGCCGCCGAAGCTGCCGCCCGCAAAGCGGCAGAGGAAAAGGCTGCCGCTGAGGAAGCTGCCCGCAAAAAGCGGCTCCACCGCAAAATTTTTCTGTCCGTTTCCATTCCGCTCGCCGTCCTCATCGCTGCGTTCGTCGTGGTGCTCATCGTCTACATCATCCCGCAGAACCACTATAACGATGCCGCCGCCTTGCTCGAAGCCGGCAAGTATGATGAAGCCATCACCGCGTTCACGGCGCTCGACGGATACAGCGACAGCGCCGTCCGCATCACGGAGGCAGAGTACAAAAAAGCCTGCGACCTGCTCGAAAACGAGAAATTCGCAGAAGCCATCGAAGCCTTCACCGCCCTCGGCGATTACGAAGACAGCAAAGATCGGATCACCGAGGCCGAGTACCGCCGTGCCGTAAAGACGTTTGAAAGCGGTGCATACGAAGACGCGTTAAATCTCCTTGAGCCCCTCAAGGATTACAAGGATGCCGCCGAAAAAATCGAGACCTGTCACTATGAGCTCGGCATGAAGGCCCTCGAAGCGGATAACTTAAAGTCTGCCGCCGCGCATTTTAAAGAAGTCAACACGGAGCAGAATAAGAAAATGCAGGCCGCATTCTGTGATAAAGGCATCGCGTTCTACGAAAAGGGCGACGAAGAAAAAGCACTTACCTATTTTGAGTATGTCACCGATAAAGACCTTCTCCCGAAGATTGACGCCGCCTACTACGCGCAGGCGTTAAAGCTCGTCGAAGACGGCGAGTACGACAAGGCGACCGAAATTTTCGCAAAGCTCGGCGAATATGAAGACTGCCCGACGCAGCTTCTGCGCATCCACGCGCTGAAAGCGGAGCAGTATTACAACAACGCCGATTACGAAAACGCCATCGCGGAGTTCAAGGCCGCCGGCGATTACGGCGACGCCGCCTCCCGCGTCACGGAGGCGACTTACCGTCTCGGTGCACAGCAGCTCGCAAATGGCGAGGTGCGCAAAGCCTACGATACGCTCTATCCCATCCGCAGCTACGACCCCGCCTATATGCTCCTCGTCTCCAATTCGCAGTTCTATATCCAGATCTACGACGTAGGCGCCGGCCCCAACCCCTTAAACGAAAACTAACCCCAAACCCAAGCGACCGCAGAATCATCTTCTGCGGGCGCTTTTTGTATAAAAAACGACCCCGAGTTTCAAATCCTCGGGGTCGTTCCATCTTCAAATTATCAATAACCTTACTTTCCAAAGCTCCCACGCAGCAGCATGGCGGCGTGCTCGCGGCGCAGCTCCTCGCACAGTGCGTAAAGGCTCCACTTGTCGTTGTGCTCCGTGTGTACGGCTTTCAGCGGAATGGGCGCGATACCCGCTTTTTTGTACGCTGCAAGGAACACGTCCAGCATCTCACCCGCAAAGCCGGAAAAAATCAGCACCTCCGGCAGCTTGTAGCCCGCCGGGGCTTTCTGCACGTTCGCGTTCACTTTCTCGCCGCACAGCGCTGCAACTGCGCGGTCGCGGTCGGCGTTCGTCAGCCGTCTTGCCGTCAGGTGCAGCTCTCTGCACAGTGCAGAAAGCTGCTTTTCCTTCGCAGCGTCTTCAACATGGTATAAAACAAGAGCCATATGTTTCTCCTTACTCCTCGCACAGCGGGCGGAACAAGTCGCCGCGGCGCTTCATCATGCGGTAACGGAGGATCATCATAATCAGTACCCCAAAGCGCGCCGCAGATTCGATCACGTTCACCGTGAAGATTGCCGTGTCGTTCGCGCCGAGCGCCGTGTAGACCGAAACGCCGAAGAACGGCAAAAGCGAGTTGCTCAGCGTCACAAACAGCGTATAAATGCTGATGATAAGCGCGCGGTTCTTTTTCGGCGTCGCCTGCAAAAGTAGCTGTACCACGCACATGTTCGTCGCACCCTGCGGAATGTTGCCGATGAGCGCCAGAATCATAAAATACGGCATACGCGCGCTTTGCGGCAGCAACGTCATAGAAGCCACCGTAATGGGGCAGAGCAGCAAGCCTGCGCATACGAAAATGATTGTAAAATGCTCGGATTTGCGGCGGCACAGTTTCGAGAAAAAGCCGATGAAGATCATCTGGCAAATGGAACACAAAGCCTGAAAAAAGCTCAGCTGCGCTTCGTTCATACCGGCATATTTTGTCTCCGCTATGTACCAAAGGCTCCAGTCCAGGTGCCACGAAAGGTAAAACAGCATGATGCAGATGAAAAAGCCGCGGAACGGCTTGCTGCGTACCATCTGGTTCAAAGCTTCCGGGAACATTTTCAGTCCCATCTCCTGCTTTTCCTCCACCTTGCGCGGCGGACAGGGGATGCGGCGCAGCACAAGCGCCTGCAAAAGCATGCACACGCCTGCAATATAAAAGAAAATGCGCAGCACAATGAGCTTTCCCTCGGTGTCCGGCATCAGCGTCATGATATTGCCGCACAAAAGCGGCACCACAATGCCCACAAAGAACAGACACCGGCTGCGGAACGTGAACACGCTGTTGCGCAGGCCCGGCTCCACCGCGTCACCGAAGAATGTCTGCCACTGCGCGTTATACAGCGCAATGCCGCCCACCGTCATGCCGAGAAACACAAAAAATGCCGTCATGCGGTGCTCGCCGAACAGCGGCACAGAGCCGTAAGCAAAATACGCCGCGCTCAAAAACAGCGCCAGTACGAACGGCACCGTGCGGCTCGTCTTCGTACGGTTCGCAAGGAATCCCACCGGAATCATACAGATGCCCGCCACCATGTTCGGCACCATCTGCACAAGGCCGATCTGCGTGTCCGTCGCGCCAAGATTCGTCGCATACAAATTGTTCGCCAGCGAGTAAAGCGAAACGGCATACTGCAATAAAAAGCCCTCAATGCCGAAAAGGCACAGCATGCGCAGTTTCGGATCAGACTGCAGCGATTTGACCGGATGAAATGTAAATTTACCCATAGATGTTCTCCCCTGAGAAAAATAAGCGGCGCACCGAATACACGCGCCCTATCCATTATAAACGAAAACCGGGCAAAGACAAGCCTTACCCGGAATTTTCATCGTTTTATTTTTTGTAAACGCATTTGCCGCCCAAATACGTCGCCTCGGCTTCAATACGGTGCAGCGTGTTGACGTCCGCCTTGAACGGATCTTCGGAAAGCACCACAAAGTCCGCAAGCTGTCCGTTTGCAATCTCGCCCTTTTTGCCTTCCTCAAATGATGCTACCGCGCCGCTTTTTGTAAACGAGTCGATGGCCTCCCGTACCGTCAGCGCTTCCTCAGGGCGATACGGTGCGTCCGTTGAGCCAATGCTTCGCCGCGTCACCGCGCACTCCATGCCGCGCATCACGTTCGGCTCCTCCACCGGCGCGTCCGAGCCGTTTGAGAACGGAATGCGCGCGTTCAAAAGCGTCTTAGCCGGGTAACTCGTGCTCGCCAATTCATCGCCCACACGCTCGCGCACAATGTGCGTGTCGTAGTCGAGGAAGATCGACTGCAAATTCACGCGCAGCTTTAATTTCTTCATGCGCTCAATCTGGTCACGCCGCACAATCTGGCAGTGCACGATGCCATGTCGGTGGTCGTCGCGCGGATGCTCATGAAGCGCCTTTTCGTAAGCGTCCAATACGTTGTCGAGCGCCCCGTCGCCGATGGCGTGTACCGCAACGGAAAGTCCCTTTTCGTTCGCAAGAGAGATAAGCCCGTTCAATTCCGTATTCGTGTATAGCGGAATGCCGCGTGCGTTCTCATCGTCCGCATACGGGCGGCTTAAACACGCTGTGCGTGCGCCGAGCGACCCGTCCGAGATGATCTTCAGCGGTCCCGCGCGGAACATATCGTCTTCAAAATACGCATCGCCGCTCTCGATATATTCAGAAAGTGCCTCTACGTTCGTAAACTGAGCCTGCTCGTTCACGCGCACCGTCATCAGCCCCGGCGTTCTCAAAAGCTTCTGCACCGTCTCATACGGCACACCGGGGAACGTCTCGTAGTCGTCGCTTTGGCAAGAGGTGATGCCGTAACGGTTCAGCCGCTTGCAGGAGGCACGCAGCATTGCACACAGCTGCGCCTCATCCGGTTCCGGAATGCCCGCGTACACCACCGCTACGGCGTTTTCAAAAAACTGCCCGTTCGGCTCGCCGTTTTCGTCTAAAGCAAAGCTGCCGCCCGCCACTTGCGGCGTGTCCTTCGTAATGCCCAACACTTCCAGCGCCTTCGAGTTCACTACGCAGATGTGCCCGCACGCCCGCGTAATGCAGATCGGGTGCTCGGTCGAAACAGCGTCTAAGTCCCACCGTGTCGGAAAGCGGCGCTCGTCTGCAAAATAATCGTGGTTAAAGCCGCGCCCCTGCACCCACGTGCCGGGTGTTACGCCCGTTTCCTTTATATAGGTGCGCAGACAGTCGAGCATCTCCTTTAAAGACGTCGTGTGCGCGCCGAGGTTCGCCATTGTCAGCACATTGCCGAGGTTCAGCACATGCATGTGTGAGTCATTAAACCCCGCGCAGACGAATTTTCCGCCTAAATCGACTACTTCATCTGCCGTGGCTTTATCCGTCTCGCCCACAAAGCAGAATTTCCCGTTTTCCACCGCAAAATCCGTCACAAAGCCGTTTCCCGTGTAAACCGTGCCGTTTTTATAAACCGTCCGCATATTGTCTCCCCGTTTCCATCTGTTTTCTCCAGTATAAAGCAAGGGGAAAGCCCCTGTCAAGTTGAAAAAGCCTGACTTTTCCCGCGCGCCGTTCCATCTTATCTTTATTTGTAAAGAGAAAAATAGCGCACGGCATAATGAAATTTCATACGGCTTACTAAAATATCAAAAATGAAATAGTAGATATGTCAATATAACATTTTACAATTCGATTTAATGTGCGTATAATACAGATGCTTCCAAATACAGTTTACAAAAAAGTAACAGGATATTTGGTCAATGTCAACAAAAACGTGTGCTCTTGTGACCGTGTCTTGTTGCTGCTTTTCACAGCGGCGAAAGATGCGGTCGTGTGCCCTTTTGGGGCGCAGCGCTGAAGGGGGAATTTTTGCCCGGTGATATTGAAATGGAAGGCAAAATTTTGAGAAAGAAAGGGAAAAACAATGAAAGCAAAGAAAACAAAGCTGGCTTTGTGGATCTGCGCTATTGTGGTGCTGCTCGTCGCAAGCATTCTGGTTCCTTCGGTGCAGAAGACCGAAACGATTCAGGTGACCATGCGTGACGCGGTTCTGCATGAGACGAACAGAATCAGCCTCTTCGGCATCAAAGATGTCAACCCGGCGCTGATCTCCGCCATGGTGGTCTCGGGCATCTTGCTGGTGTTTGCGGTCATCGTGCGCATTTTCGTCATTCCGCGCTTTAAGATGGTGCCCGGAAAGTTCCAGATGCTCCTTGAGCAGGCGGTAGACCTGTTCGACGGCATGGCTAAGTCCAACAGCCCGGGGCGCAGCGGCTTCCTCGGTGCGTACATCTTCACGGCCGGCGCGTACATTTTCATCGGTACGCTCTTTGAGCTGTTCGGCATTCAGGCTATCACAACAGAGGGCTCGCCCATCACGCTTCCGGCGCCGCTGTCCGATGTCAACGCCGCCATCGCCATGGGCTGCTTCTCGTACCTCGTCATTCTGGGAGGCGGTATCGCGTATAACGGCTTCAAAGGCGTGGGCAGCACTTTAAAGGAGTTCTCGCTGCCGATTTCCATGAGCTTCCGTCTGTTCGGCGCGCTTTTAAGCGGCCTGCTCGTTACGGAGCTTGTGTATTATTATGTGAATCTGAGCTTTGTGCTGCCGGTCATCGTGGGCGTTATGTTCACGCTGCTGCACGCGCTCATTCAGGCATATGTTTTGACGATGCTCGTCGCGCTCTATTTCGGCGAGGTTTCCGAGAAGCAGGAACCGAAAAAGAAAAAAGTAAAAGCAGAAGCTGAAAATTAACCTACGGAGGGAAAATATCATGAACGCAAAACAGAGAAAGTTAAAGAAGCTTGCCATCATTCTGCTGGCAGTCATCGCCATCCTCGCCATCTCCATTCCGGTATTCGCCGCAACAAACGGTGATGCCGCAACCACCACGGCAACAGCCGAAACCGCAGTAGAAGCTACAGCCACCACCGCAGACAGCACAACTGGCCTTAAGGCACTTGCTTCCGCTATTGCAGTCGGTATTGCAGCCGCCGGCGGTGCAGTCGGTATGGGCCTCTCCGCAGGTAAGGCTGTTGAGGGCATCGCACGTCAGCCGGAGGCTGAAAGCAAGATCCGTACCACCCTCATGCTCGGCCTCGTCTTTATCGAGACGGCCATCATTTATGCCCTGCTCGTTGTTATCCTCATCATCTTCGTCCTGTAAAGGAGAGTGCAGATCGTGAACATCCCACTGAATATTGATTGGCAGCAGATTTTGCTGCATGTACTGAATTTCGTCATTTTGTTCGGCGGCCTGTATTTCCTTTTGTACAAGCCGGTCAAGAACTTCATGGCAAAGCGCGAAGCGCATTATGCCGAAATGGCACAGAAGGCCCAAAGTGAACTCGATTCCGCCGAAAAGATCAAGGCGGATTATCAGGAGCAGCTCAAGTCCGTTGAGGGCGAGATCAGCGCAAAGAGAACCGAAGCGCAGAAAGAGCTCGACCGCAGCGTACAGCAGCAGCTTTCCGATGCCCATGCACAGGCGGATAAGATCGTCGCCGATGCGCAGAAGGATGCCGCCCGTGTACATGATAAGATGATCGCAGACGCACAGAAGGAGCTTACCGAGCTCGCTATGGAAGCGACCAAGAAGCTTGTTTATAAAGACGGCGATCCGTATGACGCGTTCCTCGATCAGGCAGAGAGGGGAGAGCCGAATGCGTAATGCAGATGAAAAGGCCGTAGCCGTTCTCCGCGGCAGCCGCCGCCCGGATGCCGAACAGGAAAAACGCTTTGCGGAATTCCTGCTGCGTACCTATGGCCGTGAGATTCCGCTCACCTTTGAAGAAGATAAAATGCTGAACGGCTTCACGCTTACCGTCGGCACCGATGTGTACGATTGGAGCCTCAAAAGCCGTCTGCGCCAGTTTGAAGAAAAGCTAAAGGCGTTAAAGTCCGGCAGCGATTCCGTCATTCCGCTGATGAAGGAAGCCGTTGAAGATTTTACCCCGTCCGCAGAAGCGGAAGAGACCGGTACGGTTCTCACCGTTGGCGATGAGATCGCCGTTGTCAGTGGCCTTGAGCATGCCGCCTACGGCGAGATTCTCCTGTTCTCCTCCGGCGTTAAGGGCATGGTGCAGGACCTGCGCCGCAATGAGATCGGCTGCGTCCTTTTTGGCGACGATGCCGAGATCACCGAGGGCAGCCTTGTGCGCAGAAGCGGCAAGACCGCCGGTATCCCGGTCGGCGACGGCTTCCTCGGCCGTGTTGTCGATGCACTCGGCACGCCGATCGACGGCAAGGGTGACATCAGCGCCGAGGGCTACCGCCCCATCGAGTGCCCCGCACCGGGCATCATCGACCGCCAGCCGGTCAACGCGCCTATGGAAACCGGCCTTCTCGCCATCGATTCCATGTTCCCGATTGGCCGCGGTCAGCGTGAGCTTATCATCGGCGACCGCCAGACCGGTAAAACCGCCGTCGCGCTCGATACCATTTTGAACCAGAAGGGCAAGAACGTCGTTTGCATCTATGTCGCCATCGGTCAGAAGTCCAGCTCCGTTGCACAGCTTGTGGAGACCTTAAAGCGCCGCGGCGCCATGGATTACACCATCGTCGTCAACGCATCTGCCAGTGACCCGGCTTCCTTGCAATACATCGCACCGTATGCCGGCTGCGCACTCGGCGAGCACTTCATGTATCAGGGCAGAGATGTCCTCATCGTGTACGATGACCTTTCAAAGCACGCCATTGCGTACCGTGCACTGAGCCTGCTTTTGGAGCGTTCCCCGGGTCGTGAAGCGTATCCGGGTGACGTTTTCTACCTGCATTCCCGTTTGTTGGAGCGTTCCGCGCATCTTTCCGATGCACTCGGCGGCGGCAGCATGACGGCATTGCCGATTGTTGAAACGCAGGCGGGCGACGTTTCCGCTTACATCCCGACGAACATTATTTCCATCACAGACGGTCAGATCTTCCTTGAGAGCGACCTGTTCTTCTCCGGCCAGCGTCCGGCTGTCAACGTCGGTCTTTCGGTTTCCCGTGTCGGCGGCGACGCCCAGACAAAGGCCATGAAAAAGGCAGCGGGCGGCATCCGTCTGGACCTTGCCCAGTACCGCGAAATGGAAGTTTTCACCCAGTTCTCCAGCGACCTCGACGAGACCACAAAGCGTCAGCTCACCTACGGTCAGAGCCTTATGCGTCTGCTGCGTCAGCCGCAGTACCATCCGATGAGTCAGCACGATCAGGTCATCACGCTTGTCTCCGCCCTGCACCACGTCATGCAGGACGTCCCGCTTGATGATATGGGTCGTTTCCACACGGAGCTCATCCAGTACGCCGAGAAGAATATGAGCGATGTCTGCCGCCGTGTCGATACCACCGGTCAGCTTTCCGACCCCGACCGCGAAGAGATTTTGAAAGTCGCGAAGGAATTCCTCGAAAAGTACAAGGCGGAAAACCCGCAGAACGCGTAAGCGCTCGGAAAGGCGGTTTTCGCTATGGCTAATACAAAAGAGATTAAAACCAGAATCGAAAGCGTTAAGGATACGCGTAAAATCACGAACGCCATGTATCTTATCGCTTCCACAAAGCTGCGCAAAGCACGCAACGATCTGGACCGCACGCGCCCGTATTTCGAGGCGCTGCGCACGGAGATCAAGCGTATCTTCCGTACCCAGAACGACGTGGACAGCCGCTATTTCTATCCCCCCGAGGGCGAGCCGCCGCTGGAGGGCACCTACGCGTGCCTCGTCATCACGGCGGATAAGGGCCTCGCGGGCGCATACAACCAGAACGTCATCAAGGAAGCTATGCACATGCTCGATGAGCATCCTGACACGAAGCTCTACGTTGTAGGCGAATACGGCCGCCACTTCTTTACGCAGCACAATATCCCCATGGAGCACAGCTTCCTCTATACGGCACAGAACCCTACCATGCAGCGCGCGAGAGAAATTTGCGACATCCTGCTCGAGGGCTACGACCGCGGGGATTTTAAGAAGATTTTTGTCATTTATACCGATATGGAGAACAGCCTCACGTCCTCTGCACACTGCACGCGTCTGCTGCCGTTCCACCGCGCCTATTTCCAGACGGATACGGTGGAAAAGGCGGTCACCACGCCGTTCGAGTTTGTACCCTCCGTGCAGGCGGTTCTCAACAACATCATGCAAAGCTACGTTTCGGGCTTTATTTACAGTGCCCTCATCGATAGCTTCTGCAGCGAGCAGAATGCCCGCATGACGGCGATGGATTCCGCCAACAGCAACGCGGAAAAGCTCCTCGCAGAGCTTTCCTTGCAGTATAACCGCGTGCGTCAGGCCGCCATCACGCAGGAGATTACAGAGGTCTCCGCCGGTGCGAAGGCACAGCGTCAAAAACACAGGAAGGAAGCGTGAACAACGTGAATACAGGTAAGATCGTACAGATCTCCGGCCCGGTCATCGACGTACAGTTCGAGTCCGGCGTTCTGCCGAAAATCAGAGAAGCCCTTTCGCTTACCGTGGACGGACGGCGGTATGTGATGGAGGTTGCCCAGCATGTGGGTGACAACACGGTCCGCTGCGTCATGCTTTCCGGCAGTGAGGGCCTTTCCCGCGGTATGCAGGTTGAGGCTCCGGGCAAAACCATCGAAGTGCCGGTGGGCGAAAACACGCTCGGCCGCATGTTCAACGTGCTCGGCGATCCCATCGACGGCGGCGAAGCCGTTCCCGCAACCGAGCCGCACAAAAGCATTTACAGAAAAGCTCCGTCGTTTGACGAGCAGAACCCGGCCGTCGAGATCCTCGAGACCGGCATCAAGGTCATCGATCTTCTGGAGCCGTACCCGAAGGGCGGCAAAATCGGTCTGTTCGGCGGCGCAGGCGTCGGCAAGACCGTCCTTATCCAGGAGCTCATCCACAACGTCGCCATGGAGCACGGCGGTTACTCCGTGTTTACCGGCGTCGGCGAGCGCAGCCGTGAGGGTAACGACCTCTGGCGTGAAATGCGTGAAAGCGGTGTCGGCGATAAAACGGCGCTCGTCTTCGGCCAGATGAACGAGTCCCCGGGCGTGCGTATGCGTGTCGCCCTCTCCGGCCTCACCATGGCAGAGCATTTCCGTGACGAAGAGCACAAGGACGTCCTGCTCTTCATCGATAACATCTTCCGTTTCGTGCAGGCAGGCAGTGAGGTTTCCACGCTTCTCGGCCGTATGCCTTCCGCCGTCGGTTATCAGCCGACCCTCGCAAACGAAATGGGCGAGCTGCAGGAGCGCATCACCTCCACAAAAGACGGCTCCGTCACCTCGGTTCAGGCCGTTTACGTGCCTGCCGATGACCTTACCGACCCGGCCCCGGCCACAACGTTCGCTCACCTCGACGCTACGACCGTTTTGAGCCGTAAGATCGCCGAGCAGGGCATTTACCCCGCCGTTGATCCGCTGGAGTCCACCTCCCGTATCCTCGAAGCCGATGTTGTCGGCGAGGAGCACTACCGCATCGCGCGTGAAGTGCAGGAGACCCTCCAAAAGTACAGCGAGCTGCAGGACATCATCGCCATCCTCGGTATGGACGAGCTTAGCGACGAAGACCAGCTCACCGTGCAGCGCGCGAGAAAGATCCAGCGTTTCCTCTCGCAGCCGATGCACGTCGCAGAAAAGTTCTCCAGCGTGCCGGGCGTTTACGTCCCGCTCAAAGAGACGCTGCGCGGCTTCAAGGCCATCGTAGACGGCGAAATGGACCAGTACCCCGAGGCGGCGTTCTATAACGTAGGTACGCTCGAGGACGTCATCGCGAAAGCGAAGCAGTTAGAGGCGGAGGCGATCTGATGCGTACATTTCAGATGCACCTGCTTGAAGCCGATAAGGTCTTTTTCGAGGGAGAGTGCGAGTCGCTTGTCGTGCCCACAACGGTCGGCCAGTACGGCATTCTGGCGGGTCACAGCAATATGATCTCCGCCGTCGTGCCGGGCGTGCTCTCTTACCGCGCACCGGGTAAGGAGTGGCGCACCGCTGCCGTTTCCGAGGGCATGGTGAAGGTCGAGGGCAACGATATCCTCGTGCTTGTAGACTCCGCCGAGTACCCGGAAGAGATCGATGCCAAACGTGCACAGCGCGCCGCCGATGAGGCGAAGGAGGCCATCCTCCAAAAGCGCAGCGTGCGCGAATACCGCACCGCGCAGGCGAACCTTGCCCGCGCCATCAACCGCCTGCGCGTCAAGAAAAACGCGAGATAAGGCGGCAAAACCACACCGAATTTCCAAATATGCAAAAAGCGTTCCGAGCATTCGGGACGCTTTTTGCATATTTCACACAAAGGGTTTGCTTTTTTCATGAACTTTCGAAATTTCGCAAAAACTGCGGTACAAAACGGCGGAATGTGCTATAATGAACGCGAATACCGGCGGAAAAGTACGCCGGAAAGTTGTATTGAAATTCAGTTTAAAGGAGTCAAAAGCATGATCAAAGTCGGTTTTATCGATTACTATTTAGACGAGTGGCACGCCAATAACTACGTTCACATGCTGCACGATTACTCAAACGGCGAGGTAGAAGCCGTGTACGCCTGGGCTGAAATCGACAGCCCCGAGGGCGGCCTCACAACGGACGCATGGTGCGAAAAATACGGCCTCACCCGCATGATGACGCAGGAGGAGCTCATCGAAAAGAGTGACGTTCTGCTCGTGCTCGCCCCGCGCGACCCGAAAAAGCACGAAGAACTCGCAAACCTCGCGCTGCGCTCCGGCAAGCGCTGCTATGTGGATAAAACCTTCGCGCCGGATCACTTCGCTGCAAAGCGTATGCTCGATCTTGCCGAGCAGAGCGGCACGCCGTGCTGGTCGTCTTCCGCGCTGCGTTTTGCGGAGGAGTATCAGGCAGCGGATAAAACGAACATCAAGGGTGTCGATGCATGGGGTCCGAACGGTTTTGAGGATTACGCCATCCACCAGCTGGAGCCGATCTTCATGATGATGCAGGCTCCCGCGACGGAAGTCATGCACCTGACAAACGACGAGGTGTACACCGGCGTTCTGCGCTTTGCGGACGGCCGCGCCGCAACGCTTTCCGGCTACGCAAAGGGCTCGCCGTTTATGATGAACATTGCGCGCTCCACGGAAAATTCCGTACTGGAAATTTGCTCCGATTACTTCCGCCACTTCATTGAGGCACTCGTCGAGTTCTTCAAAAACGGCACCATCCCTGCCCCGCACAGCGAGACGCTCTCCATCATCAGCGCCTGGGGCGCCCTTATGGAAGCCGAAAAGACCCCCGGCATCTGGGTCAAAGTCCCGAAGGACTGAGTTTGTCGCTGCAAAAACCGTCACAACGCACGCATCTTTGACTGCAAAAGGCTTCTTCCAAAAGCGCGACTATGCGGCCATTAAAGAACAGCAAGCAGAGTGTTACGGCGTCTGGCTCACGAATTTCGTTATGATAAAAACGATATAAAAAAGATAGTCTTTCTAAGCAAAACAAACGCTTTGGAAGGCTATCTTTTTCTATGCGTGCGAAAATGTACGTTTATTTCTTCGGTTTCGGCGCGGCGGGGTCGGTGAGTTCGGGGAGCGCGCCGCCGGAGACCGCCCAGAAATATAAACTTGCGATGCTGCAATACGGCGAAAAACGTTTGCGGTACCGCTCGAACCGTGCGCGGTCGATCTCCTTGTGGCGGTAGACCATGCGCATGCCGCGCAAAATGGCGAGGTCGCCGTAGCTGAACACATTCGGGCGCTGCAGGCAGAATAAAAGCAGCATTTCCGCTGTCCACACGCCGATGCCCTTGAGCGCGCTGAGCTCGAGGATGACCTCTTCATCCGGCTTTTCGCCGATGCTGATTAAATCAAATTCGCCCGTATGCACCTTTTTCGCGAAGTCCGTGATGTATTCCGCCTTGCGGAACGAAATGCCGAGTGACTGCAAATTTGCTTCGCCATAGCCCAAAACGTGTTCGGCATCGACCGTGCCGAGGGCGTTCTGCACGCGCGCCCAAACGGTTGCCTGCGCCTTTGTGGAAATCTGTTGCCCCACGATGTGGTGTACCACGGCGGAAAAAAGGTCGTCGTCCACGGCGCGCTCAATGTGCCCCACACGGTTGATGACCGCCGAGAGCTTCTTGTCTTTTTTCCGTAAATAAGCGAGCTCTTTTTCGCCGTACGGAAAGTACTTTACGTCATCCATCAATCGATCTCTCCCGGAGTGCGCGATTTGATCATCGCTTCCAGCTTTTGCAGCTCGGTAATCTCTTGCGGGGTCAGCTTTTCCGGGTAGCCGGTCTCGAGCTTTTCGAGCATGGAGCGCATTTTGTAGGCTTCGGCGGGCTGACGCAGAATTTCGCGCTCGCTTTTAATCTGTTCCCGCGCGGCGACTTCGTCGATGATCTGCTGCATGTAGCGGTATAAGTTGCTCCGTTCTGTATAATCGGCGGGCGCGTAGAAATTTAATCGGTTGTCATTATACAGCTTGTATACTTTGGCGCGGTTATTTTTCTCCGGGTCGTATACGCCGACGGAGTAGCCGCCTTTGCTTTTCACGAGCCGCATGCACGGAATGTCCGTGGCGCTGTCGCCGATATAGACGATGTTCTCATACGGAATGCGCAGGTTTTCCTCGGGCATGCTGTCGTTTACGCGCTCGTCATACTCCTCCAAAAAGCCTTTTGCAATGCGGAAAATGAACTGCGTCTTGTTCGTGTAATTGATGGCCTGCGCGGGCCACTCCGCTACGCCGTCCGTGGTGTAGAGGTAGGAGGAGGCATAAATGCGTTTGAAATTTTTCGCGATGACGCTGCCCTCGATGATTTCTTTAAGACCCGAAGAAATGATGTAATGTTCGAGCTCGATGCCGCGCTGCGCAGCATACGCTGTCGTGCGCGCGAACCAATCCGTAACGCCGCGGTACAGCTCCACCTGCGCACCGATGGCCCGAAAATACTCGCGTTTTAAGGATTTTCCGAGAAAGCGTGAATAGCGAACAAGCATGAACATCCACGAAAGGTTGCTTTCCATGCTGTTTTCCCGCGCGAATGCGTCCGTTTCCGCCCAGAATTTGTCTTTGTCAATGCCAAAAGACGGGATGAGCGTGAACGTCTGCATATCGTCCGGGGAAAGTGTTTTGTCAAAATCGTAGCAGATCGCCATGCGCGGCCTGTTCTCCGTCATGCTGCCGCCCCCTTTCTGTATCTCATTATAGCTAAAAACATTTGTTCTGTAAAGAGGTTTTGCGAAAGTTGTCCGCCGATGTCCTATACTGTCCTGCAATGTCCGGTTTTAACGGCAAAAGAACGCCTTCATCCGCCGCTTTTCGCAGCCGATGAAAGCGCTTTTCGAGCTGTTCCGCCGTTTTGATGCCCGGCGCATCTTTGGCTTTATTCGCAGACTTGGGGGCATGTCACGTCCAAAAGTCAAGTGTTACGATTTGCGTTCTACCCGCGCCCTCCGGGTGGAGGGCGACGCCACTTCTCCCACCCATATCAATGCGATGGATATATTTCTATCCACGCCCTCCGTGTGGAGGGCGACATATCACCTCTTTTCGGATTGTCTTTACCGATCCGATTTCTATCCACGCCCTCCGGGTGGAGGGCGACTATCACTGGGATAATCACAGGCGCGTGCGACCTGATCATTTCTATCCACGCCCTCCGGGTGGAGGGCGACAGCAAAAACGGACAAAGTTTTCGTCTGTTTTTGCGCAAAAGGGAGAAGAATTTGCCTCTTTAAGACGCGGAAAGAGAAAAATTTGCCGGTGGTGTTTTAAAAAGGACAAATTTTGGGTTTTGATTTGGTGCGAAGGAAGCGGGAAAAGCGTGTGCGCTTCGGCTTCGCACTGCGGGTAATCAGATGAGCAGGACGGAATCCTGCGCGTAGGCGGGCTGTACGCCGACGTGCTCTACATTTTGCTTATATTGATTGCCGAGGCGGTAAAACCGCAGGCTGTCCGTTTCGGGCTCGATGAGCGCGGTGAGCTCTGCCTTCAGTGTAACATACTGCGCGGCGGTCAGCAAGCATTCGAAAACGGAGTTTTGTACGCGCTGCCCGTGGTCTACGCACTTTTTAGCGACTTTGCGGAGACGCTTTTTCCCGGCGGCGGTCTCCGTGTTGACGTCGTAGGTAATTAAGACCAGCATTTTGACCTCACTTCCAGAAAAACGGCGGATACGCTTCCAAATCGCCGCGCAGAGTGCGGGCGAGCAGGAGCGCCTGCACGTAGGGCACGAGTCCCCACGGAATCTTCTCTTTTAAAAACGGGTGCGTGATTTGCTCCTGCTTTTTGCTTTGCCATGCGCCGAGAAATGCGCGGCGGCCGTCGTCCGTTAAAAGCACGGCACCGCTTTCCTGCTTTTGCAGGTGCTTTGCGGTGATGATCTTGCGGTTCACGCAGGAGAGCACAAAGCGGTCGGCATACACGGCGCGCAGCTCCTCCATGAGGTCGAGTGCGAGACTGCGGCGACCGGGTCTTGGGCGGTGCATGAAGCCGATGTACGGGTCGAGCCCGGCACTTTCGAGCGCGGCGGTACAGTCGCGCGTGAGGAGTGTATAGGCGAATGAAAGTAGGGCGTTGATGTTATCGAGCGGTGGTCGGCGGCTGCGCGAGGTAAAACGGAAGTCGCTTTGCTGCTGCAAAACGAGGTGGTTAAACACACCAAAATACAGCTTTGCGGCTTCGCCCTCTAAGCCGAGCAGCTGCGCGGGGTCTTCGCAGGAGGCGATGAGCGGCAAAGACTGTGCCATTTGTGTGGCGGCTGTTTTAAGCGCTTCCACGGGTACGCGCTGGGGGTGGTCACGCGTGGCGCGCTCTAAGGCCCAGCGGGCGTTATAGACCTTGCCGAGGATGAACCCGCGGGCGTAGCGGCAGCTTTGATAGGGATCATCGGACACGCGATTCTGCGTTTGCCGCAGGAGGACGTTGCCATGCTCTTCGCCGACGGTGCGTGCCAAAAACTGCCCGCGCGGGGAGAAAAACGCGATGTCCACACCGCGCTGCACGCAGGCACCCATCAAGGCGGGACTTGCGCCGGCGTAGGAGAAACAGAGAATGCCCTCGAGCGTGTGCAGCGGGAAGCGCGCGACTTCCTTTTGCTCGCGGCTGATGACGACATTTTCGCCGTTTACGGAGAGATACGCGTCTTCGCTGAGCACGAACAGGGTGTTGAGCAGTTGTCTCACGGAGTATCCGCCTCGCTTTCAAAAATGTGGGCGCGCAGGTATGAGACGGGGTCTGCACGGCTGCACAGCACCGGCAGGCAAATCGATTTTAACGAGCAGGCGTTGCAGTGCTTGCCGGGTTTGACTTTTGGTGTGTAGCCGCGGGCGAAATAGCGGTTCATTTCGGCAGCGGTGTCTTCCGTTTTGCGGCGGAGTTCTTCCGTGAACGGAACAACCTCGCGGCGGCGCGTTTCTATGTAGTAGAGCGCGCCCGCGGGAATATCGCACACGAGCATTTCTTCAAGTGCCATGGCTTCGGCGCAGAGCTGCAAGCGGTCGGCATCGGTCTCTTTTTCGCGGCCGTGCTTGTACTCGATGGGGTAGGGCAGCCAAAATCCGGGCTGCCCCTCTAAAGAAATGCCGTTTTTGTCTTTATGAAACTCTACGACGTCGCACGCGCCGGAGAGGTTCAATTTACGGCTGAACACGCGCATGCCGCGCACGGTGAAAACGTTGTCGCGCTTTTCGGACAACGTTTCATCGTGGCAGCGGACGTGGTCGAGCTGCCCCTGTGCGGTGCGGGCATTTTCCTGCCACTGCTGCTCGATGTGGATGAGCGCCCACTGGCGGCGGCAGAACGCGAAGTGCTGGATGCCGGACATTAAAAGTCCGTCTTCACGCGCATCCATTTAGGAAAGACGTTCACAGGTGACGCCTTCGGGCAGGTCTTCGGAAACGGTGACGGTGTAATCGGAGAATTTGCGCGGGACGGCTACGCCGTCGACCTTTTTAACCGTTACGGCATCGAACAGCTTATAGGAAGCGGCGTTGCCAAGCTCGGACGCATGCTTGAAGATGATGAGCTCGCGCACGGCCATTTTGCCGCGGGCGGCGCTGTGGTCGTTTTCAAACATATTGAGAATGGCCTGCCAGAGCATTTGAAGGTCTTCTTCGGAGAAGCCGGTCACGCGGCGGGCGAGGTTGGCGGAAACGAAGCCCTCTGCGCGGTAAAGGCCGTAGGGCACGACGTATTTGCGGCCCATTTCGGTGGTTTTGTTCTGGGCGTCGGATTCAGTGGTGATGGCAGTGCGGGTAATGGTGACCTCCTGCGGCACGATGGGGTCGATGGAGCGGGCAAAGCCGAGCTGCACCGGGCCGCGCACCTGACCGCAGTTTAAAGCGCCCTTTACGAATGTTGTCATGACTGCGCCGAATGTGCGGATGTCGAAAAACTCGCTGCACATGAAGTCACGGAGCTTGAGGTCGATATCCGGGTCATTGCTGCGGAGCTTTGTCACAATCTTTTTGGCGTCTTTGCCTTTTTGAATCTCGGCAAGCTCTTCGCCGATGCCGAGCGCTTCTCCGGCTTCGAGGTCGCTGCGGTTGAGCGGCACCTGATCCTTAATGTAAATGCGCCAGCCGGACTCATCTTCTTTGACGTCCTGCACGTAGTTGCGGATCTTGCGCTTTAAGCACACATCGGTTATGATGCCGTTGCCGGTTTCCGGGTCTACGCGCGGCATGTTGCCGGCATCGGGGTCGCCGTTGGGGTTGCCGTTTTCCACATCGAATAAGATCACGAAATCGTAGCGGTTTTGAATGGGTTCACGCATGGTTATGCCTCCTCTTTCTGTTCGGTGGTGTCTGTCTTTTTCTTAAAATATTCCTGACGCTGCTGGTAGTAGCCGAGCTGGAACGCGCCCTGTTCTGCGAGCATAAGCTGCTTTGGGAAGGTTTCGCCGAGCTTGTCCGAAAGTTCGCCGATGGATTTATCCAGTGCAATCCGCTGCCCCTCATTGAGCTTTGCGAGGTGCTTCTGCGCTAAATTGATGAGCGAGGGGAACACAAGGCTCGGCGTAGCGGAAGCGGAGTTGAAAAAACGGTCTTTGATGGTGGTATTGATGTTGGGGTTTGCGGCTTCCTGCGTGCGCTCCAAAACGGCGAACAGGCGGCCGAGATTGTAGGGGATATTGGTGCTTTCTTTGTTTACGGACACGGTCAAAACCTCCTTTGGACAAAGCGGGTCTTCGTTTTTAGAATAATAAGCTTTTATGACGGACGCGCGCGCCCAGGTGACATTGTGCTCGGCGCGGATGCGCTGCACGGTGCCGTTTAGTAAAGTGGCGGGGTAGCGCGTATCGTTTAGGATGGAAGTGAGCAGATCGCCGGAAAGGCGCGGGAAGGATTTTTGCAGCTCTTCATCGGCTTTTTTCCAGTCTTTGGAAAAGCGGACGGCAGAGCGCGCGAGGGTGTAAGGCCAAAGCGTGTCGAATTTTTCGTAGGCCGGGCGGGTGATCTCCAAACGCTCGTAATGGGCGTTCACGTTTTTGGCGAGCTTTGTGAAGGTATCCTGCCAGAAAAAGCGAACGGAAAGACGCGCGGCGTTCGGCGCGAGCCCCAGAATGTAAAAGTGTGTATCGGGGCTGAGGTGCATGTCCTGTAGGTCGGCTGTTCTGCCGGATACAAGTTTTTGAATTGCGCCTAAAATGTCGTTTTCACTCCAATCGGACTGCTCCTGCGGACCGAAAAGCATAGCTCCCGCAAATGCGGCGATGGCAGGATCGGCATTCTCCACCCAATATACGACGGTGACGTCGCCGATGCGGCGGACATTATCACTGCGCAGCAGGTAGTTTAGCGCCTGCGTGTAGGCGGTCATGGCGTAGGTGCTGACGGGAGCGTTCTCGCCCTGCTCGTGCCCGTAGGAGCAGAAGGCATCGGCGTTGAACGAAACGAGCGATGCGCCGGAGCTTTGTGCGCCGCACACGCCCTGAATGTTGCCGTGCAGACGCGCGGCGGGGGCGAGCCTGCCGGTGACACTGCACCGGGTGGGCGTGTCGGAATCTGAAGCAGAATCATAGGCCTGCTGCCACGCGGCGGCGATGTCAGGATCGTTTGCCGCGGGCTTATTGTTATAATAAAAGATCAGATTGCCGCCCTTATAAATTTCCGAAAGGTAGGGCTGCAAAGCAGGGTGCTCGACGGCAGAGGGAGGATTCCATGTATCGAAAAACGCACGGACGGCTGCGGCGGCTTCACCGGGGGTATCTTTCAAAATTTCCAGATGCTTTTCTCGGCTGGCTTCAAAGCAAGCTTTGGTGCGCTCGGGCTTACCCTTGTCGTCCACGCCGAGCAGGTAGGAAGACGTATCACACAGAAAATTTGCCGCAACACCGGAAGAGCGCTTGACCTGTGCGGGCACGGCGAGCTGCTGCGGCAGCATCTTTTTACCGTTTGGAGAGGGCCTTTGGAGGGGAGAAACATCGAAAAGGGAACCGTCCGGATTTAGGTCCAGACGCCAGCCGACATTGACTTTGCTCCAGCCCGGGCGGTCAATCTCACCGCGGGCAAGGAGCGCTTCGTAATACTGAACTAAGGCTTGCAGGATCATCTGAACACCTCGCAGCCGGCCACCTGAATGACACCGTGCTCCATTTTGGCACGGAAATACAGGGGCGTGATATTTTGTGGGTCGGAATAATCGAAATCGTACAGCATAAAGCCGAGGTCGCGCGTCTCGTCAATCGTCGGGATCGGGCCACCCTCCCACTGCTTGAAGTGTGCGGGAAACTCGCGGCAGCCGAAGTACGGGGTGGAAAAGCACTGGCCTTTTCTCATGCGGCGCGTGACGATGTCTTGAAACTTGCCGGAGTTATCGCCGGGTGCGGCTTTTTCCGGCAGCATCTCGAACTCCGCTTCGATGACATAGTGGATGTTTGTCAGCACCATGGAGGCGCGCTGGACAATTTGTTTCGTCGTGACGAGGTACGGCTCATCTTCCTTGCCCTGCGCGATGCGCATGGCGGTGCTCCCGAGAATTTTGTTTTTTACCTCGTTGCGCCGAATGGTGGTAAACTCGATGGGGTTCAAAACGTAGATGCGGCGGATATGCCAGCGTATTCCGGGGTGATAATACAGACTTTCAACTATACCGCGCGCGGCGGACGGGGTGGGGACATCGTAGCTTACACGCTCGACTTTCATTTCTCCGCGTGTGAATAACGCATACGGGCCCCAGACTTCCAACTGAATCAATAAGATCAACTCCTTTCAAAATTCAATTAATGTTGTTTTGATAATTCAACTATATAACGATTATTTGAACGTGTCAAGATAAAATTTGAATTTAGTTTATTTTTTACGGAATTTATAAAGCATAATTTGAATACGTATTGCTTTAATACGTATCATATGGTATAATAGATTTGAATCAGGAGGGGAATTGAAATGCCGAAGAAGCCAAAGGAACTGGAACGGATCATTTTAGAAGACGGCTGGGTGTTCAAGATGCAGACGGGTTTGAAATAATCTCTCCCGCTTCCGCTTAGACTATATCAGGAGGTCGATTTTATGCTGTCAGCTTATCCCGCTTGTTTTTTTAAGGAAGAAAGCGGTTATTCTGTTGTTTTCCCCGATCTGAGCGATCTGTCCACCTGCGGCGAAACGCTCGATGAAGCGCTGCGCATGGCGGTCGATTGCCTTGCCGGGTATCTGTACTGGCTGAAAAAAGACGGTGAAGCCGCCCCGGCGCCCTCGTCCGTGGACGCGATCCGCCTTGCAGACGTCGCCGCCGAGCTGGAAGTGTCGATGGACGGCGCGTTCGTGAACATCATCACCGTGGACGTGGAAGAATACGCCAAAACGCACTTTGAAAAAGCCGTCAAAAAGACGCTGACCATTCCCGCGTGGCTGAACACCGCCGCCTTAGAGCAGAACATCAACTTTTCACAGGTCCTGCAAGACGCGCTGAAAGCCCAGCTGCATATGGGATAAAATCAAGTTAAGGTCGCTGTCTGTTTTTACAGGCAGTGTGGGTAGAAATAATTATTGTTGATTTGTATAGAGAGGTCGGTAAGGTTTGCCTTACCGGCTTTTCTATTTTATATAAACAGAGCGGTTTCGGTTTGATCGAGGGTGAGGCCGAGGGCACTGTCGTAGCGGCGGGGATCGGCGAGGACATAGAGCGCGCCGCCGTCGATGCTCTGCACGACGCCGGCTTCGCGCAGGGCAGCGAGCTGCTGCGGGTAGACGTTCACGCTGTACTGCCCGAGCTTTCTGAACAGGGTGCGGCTGCGTTCGCCGCGATACAGCCGCTCAACGAGGGCTTCGCCTTGGTCGATCGGGATATACACGGGCGTGGTGCAGCTTTCAATGACCCGTACCTTTTCCGCAACGGAGGCGAACGGGAGCATCTCGTTTTCGAACGCTATGAGAATCTTCTCACGGTCGAGATCTTCTTTGCCGTACAAATCACGATAGAACTCAAAATACGCGCGGATTGCAGCTAACGAAGTGATGTCCTCCATGCGTTTTGAAATGTTCTTCATGGCTGCGGCGGGCTGGCGCATGTAGGGCGGCGGGGTGGTGTTTTGGACGGTGAAAACGGTCACGAGACTTTCATCTAACGGGCGCTTGCCCTCGCGATTGCAGCGGCCGGCGGCTTGCAGGACGGAATCAAGCCCGGCTTCTTCGCGGTAAACGCGCGGGAAATCCACATCGACACCGGCTTCGATGAGCGAGGTGGAAACGACGCGGCAGGGCAGGCCGGTTTTTAGGCGTTCGCGAATTTCCTTAATGCGCGCTTTGCGGTGGGCGGGGCACAGATGTGTGGTGAGGCAGTACGCGCCGTCTTCCGGCAGCGCTTGATAGATTTTCTGTGCGTCTGCGATGCGGTTGACGATGCAAAGCACCTGCGGCAGCGCGGTGAGCTCGGCGGTGAGCGACTCTGTGCTGTCAAATGTGTGCTGCGCGATTTTCGTGCGGCGGAAGGTCTCGAAATTTTCAGGAACATTGGGACAGATCTCGTTGATCGGCAGGTCGATTTTCAAATCGGTAAAAACACCGTCTAACGCGGGCTGCGTGGCGGTGCACAGGACGACAATGACGCCGTACTTTCGGGCAAGCTCGGCAAGCGCCGCCGTGAACGGCTTTAGATACGGCATGGGCAGCGTCTGCACTTCGTCTAAGATGAGCACGCTGTTGGCGAGGTTGTGCAGCTTGCGGCAGCGGGCGGGTTTGCTCGCAAACAGGGACTCAAACAGCTGCACGGTGGTCGTGGCGATGACGGGGGCGTCCCAGTTTTCTGCGGCCAGCATTTTGCGGTATTCTGCGGGGTTCGGGCTTTCGGAAAAGAGATATTCCGCGCTGCTGTGGTGCTCGATGACGTTTTCCGTGCCGAAGATTTTTTCAAACGTATCGGCGTTTTGGTCGATGATGGACGTGTACGGCGCGGCGTAGATGACGCGGCTCATGCAGTTTTGCACGGCAGCGGTCAGCGCAAATGCCATGGCAGCGGTCGTTTTTCCGCCACCCGTCGGCACGGTAAGCGTATAAACACCCGGTGTGGCGGTGCTGCCGGAGGCCTTGCACGCATCCAAAATGGCGCAGCGCTTTCGGTTGAGCTCGGCTTTGGGCGGATACCACGGTGCGATGTACGTTTCCAAGCGGTCGAGCAGCGCAGGGAGCGCATCGTAGTTGCCGCGCGGGGCAAGTGCGCCGTCCATAAAGGTTTCGGTGTCGATGAAATCGGCATCAACAAGGCAAGAAAACAGCATGCGGATATAAAACGAGAGCCGAAACCCGGTGTTAAATTCTCGCATGTTAAAGGGCTTGACCGGCGGCAGAGTGACTTCGGTTTTCCAATCGTCATACGGTTCGAGGTCGCGTTTTAAGCGGCCCGAGAGGGTAGCGTCGTTTTGGGTATCGGCGCGGGAGCCGAAATTCGGTATGCCGCCGTGATGGCCTGCGATGGCGAGCGCCAGATACCCGACACCGTGCGCGCAAGCTTCTTTTGCGCCGGCCGTGGAGTGGTCTACGCGCACGCCGCCGTCTAATCGATGCTGAAAGGCATCGCTGTACTTGCCGATGTCGTGCAGTAAACCGAGCAGATAGCCGTCTTCCTCCGCGCCGAATGCGGCGGCAAACTGCTTTGCAAGCTCTGCCGTGCCGGTGAGGTGTTCGTATACGGTTTGCTCGCGGGAATGATCTTCACTTATATGTGCCAGCTTTTTCGCCATAAAATCACCTTTTCGTCTTTGTTAAGACCATCATAGCACGGGAAAAGTACAATGTAAATATATTTAATTTGAAGAATAGGTAAGGTGAGCGGAAAAGCGACAGGCGGGGGGCGGGGTAGAAAATCATTTGCGATATTCGGAAAAATATGTATTTAATGTTTAATGAGAAGTTTTGAGGTTTGCATAGAGAAATATTGACAAATAAGAACTGTTACGTCATACTTTAAATAAGCTGAAATCGGCAGAAAAGGAGAGAATTCAGTTGGCAAAGCTTTTTGATACGGCGGATGCAGAGCGGTTGATACAGGAACATCGCATGATGCTGGAAGAACTGGATGAGATTGCACAGTACGAAGACAACGTGCAGATGGATATTGAAAAAGCAGCAAATCTGGTCGTGACCCGAAACGTATTAGACGTGCTTCGAGATATTCCGGTAGAAGAGATCAATCGTGAAAAAGGCGGATTTAGAGTGAAAGCACTTCGAGACCACGGGTTTCGTTCGATCGCAGATATTGTTGCGGCCAATGTGTATTCGATTAGTTCGGTGCATAATAGAGGAAGAAATCGAACGTATCAAAGCAGAAAAAGACAAGTCAAATGAGAAATAGTAAGAGCCCCGTGCAACTTTGAAGCTGCACGGGGTAATGGCTTTTTAGTGGTTCATTTGTAGAATGGCGTTTAAATCCTTCTCCGGCTCGGAGGTGGGGGTGAGGTTATAATTTTTTTGGAGGACTTGTAGGACGTTTTCGGAGATGAAGGCGGGGATGGTGGGACCGAGATACATATTCTGTATGCCGAGGTAGAGGAGCGTCAGGAGGATGCAGACGGCTTTTTGCTCATACCACGAGAGGACGAGGGTGAGGGGAAGGTCGTTGACGGTGCAGTCGAACGCTTCGCTGAGCGCGAAGGCGATTTTAATGGCGCTGTACGCGTCGTTGCACTGGCCGCAGTCCAAAATGCGCGGGAGGCCGTCGATCTCGCCGAGGTCGAGGTCGTTGATGCGGTACTTGCCGCAGGCGAGCGTTAAGATGAGGGTATCCGAAGGGGTGAGCTTTGCAAAATCGGTATAATAGCTGCGCCCGGGCGCGGTGCCGTCGCACCCGCCGATGAGGAAAATGCGGCGGATTTTCCCGGCTTTGATGAGCTCGATGATCTTTTCGGCATGAGAAAGCACGGCGTTGTGTGCGAAGCCCGTGGTGACGAAATGCCCGCCGTTCATGCCGGTCATGTGCTTATCTTCTTTGTAGCCGCCGCACTCGAGCGCTTTTTCGATGACGGGCGTGAAGTCTTTATCTTCGCCGATGTGCTGCAGCTCCGGGTAAGAGACGACGGATGTGGTGAACACGCGGTCGGAATAGCTTTGCCGCACGGGCATGAGGCAATTTGTGGTGAACAAAATCGGTGCAGGGATATTGTGGAACTCCGTCTGCTGGTTCTGCCAGCCAGTGCCGAAATTGCCCTTTAGGTGCGGGTGTTTTTTGAGCTCCGGGTAGCCGTGGGCAGGCAACATCTCGCTGTGCGTATAGATGTTGACGCCGCGGTCTTTCGTTTGCTCGAGCAAAAGCTTCATATCGTGCAGGTCGTGGCCGCTGACGACGATGAACGGGCCTTTTTCGATGGTGAGCGGCACCTGCGTGGGGACGGGGTCGCCGAACGCTGCGGTATTTGCTTCATCTAAGAGCTTCATGCAGCGCAGGTTGACTTCGCCGGTCTTGAGGACGAGCGCCAGCAGGGCATCTGCGGGAAGCGGCTCGCCGAGAGCTTTTAGGGCTTCGTAGAAAAAGCGGTTCACGATGTCATCGGTGCGATTTAAGACGCGGGCGTGGTACGCATACGCCGCCATGCCTTTGATGCCGAACAGCAGAAGCGATTTTAGGGAGCGTGTGTCTTCGTCGGCGTTCCAGATTTTGCTCATATCATAAGGCGTAAAGGTATGCGAAAGGGCTTTGCACGCTTGCTCAATCTCGTTTTTCAACATGAGAATGGTATCATTGTTGAAATTTACGTTCGTGATTGTCGTGAAAAGTCCTTTTAAAATGAGTTCGTCTGTGCGTTCGCTGCGCCTATCCGTGCAGGCGAGCGCGATGAGCGCACCGATGAGGTCGTCCTGATTGTTTGCGGTATCGGCCTTTTTGCCGCACACGCCCGCTTTGCCCGTGCAGCCGGTGTTGTGCGCCGTCTGCTGGCACTGAAAACAAAACATCTCGTTCATAATGTCCTCCAAAATCCTTTTTGAAGGTAGTTTTCCGTGCGAATTTGGTTTTATGCGCGGTGCGGGAAGCGAGGAAAATTTGTGCGCTTTTTTGTGGGATTTACAGCCCGAATTGCGCGCGGACTTTTTGGAGCCTTTCGGCGTTTTGGGGGCTGCTTATTTAAATAAATCAGCATCACTATTTAACTTTAAAAATTCAGTTAACCTATCTTGATTTACATTATACGAAATCATATTACCTTCTTCAAAAATATAAAATGGTCTATTTCCAATAATTTCAAATTTGCCATTCTCATAATAAATAGTATCTTCTTCAGGGAGAGCTATTATTTTTTCCTTTTTTGATAATTCTAGCAGATAGTTTTTATTTAATTTAGTCTTTTCTTCATCTTGATTTGTAAAATGACAAAGAAAAGAAAAATGGTTTACTACATCAAAACCCATTAAATCTTTAAGGTCAACTTCATTTTTGTCTGCATATTTACATGTGTCGATACATTGCCCTAGAATTATAGCACCAGCACTTCCTCCAAAAACAATACCGTTATTTTCAATAAAAATTTTTATTTTTCCAAATGAACCACTATCTTTCAAATCTTTTAGTAATTTAAAAGTATTTCCACCACCAATAAATAATGCGGAATAATTTTCTAAATTTTTATTAAATAAATCAGCACCCGAAACAACCATATCTATATTTGGAACATCAACCCCTTTTAATTCATCTTTAATCCATTCATAACAGCTTGGATATCTTTCACTTGGCATAGCAAGTGGAATATATAATATAGGTTTATTATGATCTATAACTTTATTTAATTTCTTATTTGCATCAACTGTTTGTTGTCCACAACCTCCACCGCATAAAAATATTCTCATCCTATCTCATCTCCATATACATTTCTCTTGTTATTAAAAGTTGTTTTGCTCTTACTTTCTTTGCCAAAAACTAACTCTTTTTTCGTAATTCTATTGAAAAAATCAAAAAATGCTATAATTAACACAGTTGATTTAATCAATCTTTGGAGTGCATTTTTTCGAGTATAAGAAAAGTTAAGGCTCGTTTGTAAGGGCAAACATGGAAGATATCTCCGTTTTGGTTTTTCCCTTATTTTATCATGAAGAAAGCAGAGAGGGCAAGAGAGCGGTTTTCAATTTAAGGGACTTTCGGCAGATTTTTCCCGATAAAACCAAAAGCCCCGAGCGGCATTGCTTCCGCTCGGGGCATAATCTTAATATTTGCGTTTAAGCCTGAGGCTGGTTGTTGTCACAGTTGGGGCACTTGCCGGCTTCGTTCAACGGCGAACCGCACTTGCCGCAGAATTTGGCTACGGGTGCGCTCTGCGGGACTTGGGGCTGCGGGTTCTGAGGCTGTGCTGCCTTAGACCGAAGCTGCTGGCGCAGGTCGCTCATGTCGGGGGCCATGAAAATGCCGTTCTTCTCTTCGTTTCCGTTCTGGCTGCGGAGCTTATTGTTGATGGAGATTACGTTTTTCAGCAGCAAGACTGCCATCATCAACAGTTCATACACCAGTCGGATCATAATGGGTCCGAGGATCATGGTCAGGATGCCGTAGATGCCCAGCCAGTGGCGATTGCCAAAGTAGTCTTTAGGCGCGGCAAAGAGCATGAAGAAGCCCAGAATGATCATATCTGCCGTGAAGAAAATGTACAGAGCCTGCAGAATTTTCTCTACGATCAGGTACTTGAAATTGCAGGTATCGTGGAGGAACTTGCCGAAAGCATTGAGCTTTTCGCGGCGTTTTTCGGGGACGATAAACACATAGGCCAAAACTGTGGCGACGATAGCCAAAATTCCGCCGACGATGGTGAATATACCGAGCTGCTCGATTGCATCACTAAAAATATTCATGTTGTACCTCTCTCTTTCTATATTGTAATGATTAGGTAAACAGGTACCCTCTAAGCACAAAATAGCATACCTCTAAATCCAAAATTTGTCAAGATTCAGATCCATATGGAACGTTTAAGGCAGAGCGCCTTCCGAGCAGCTGCAGGGTGAGCTTGCTGCGCCGGTATCAAGGAAAAGTCCACCGCAATTTCACGAAAATTGCGGTGGACTTTTGGCAAATTTGAAATTTAGACAGATACCCTCTCGGGCTTCCAGCTGGCGTATCTCGTCGTCGGCAATGGTCTGCACGATTTTGAAAATCTGCTCTTTACCGTTGTGGGTCACTCTTATGATATGTGGCTTTGGGCTGCGTATTAAACAGGCGCTTCGATCAATCGTTCACCGTTACCCAACGTCCGGTTTCCGCCGACCGTTTCACGGCATCGCAAACGCGTTCCACTCGATACCCTTCTGCGAAGCTGGTAGACGGCTGCCTGCCTTCTACCACCGCTTTGATAAACTCGTAGGATTCGATGGATTTCAATTCGCCGTACCCAATGTTCATTCCGGGAATGTTCCAGGTCACTTCCCCGTGAAAATGCGCGGGACCGGTGTAGATTGTTTTAAAGCCCCTTCTGTCGTCGGGGTCGCCGGCCAAACACACCTGCAACTCGTTGAGTCGCTCGTAATTGAAGTAGAGGCTGCCCAGAGTGCCGTGAAGCTCTACCGTGATGAAGTTGTTGCGACCCCAGGCGTTTCTCGTGGCCTCGATGCTGCCTACCGCGCCGTTTTTAAACTTCACGAGGAAGCTGTCCTCATCATCCACGTCTACGGCATTCCGCTTCGCGTCGGCTCCGAGCTTTACGGTGCCCAACAGGTCTGTGCCGCCTTCCTGCACCGGCCGCTCGGTGATGTAGGTCTGCATCATGCCGGTTACCGCCTCGATGTCACCCGCCAGATACTGGGCGATGTCGATCACGTGCGAGGCGATGTCGCCAAGCGTCCCCGCGCCGGCGATGTCTTTCTGGAACCGCCAGGAGAGCGGGGAGGCAGGATCGGCCGACCAGCTTTGCAGATAGGTGCACCGCACGTTGAGAATTTTGCCGATGAATCCCTCATCGATGAATTTCTTGGCGAGGTCGATCGCCGGAACGCGCCTGTACTGGTAGGCGTTCATGGCAATGATCCCCTTTTGCGCCGCTTTCTTTGCGGCCTCTGCCATGGCCTTCGCGTCCTCCAATGTCGAGGCGATCGGCTTTTCGCAGAGTACGTGCTTCCCTGCGTTCAGCGCAGCGATGGCGATTTCGGCGTGGACGTTGTTCGGCGTGCAGATGCTTACCACGTCGATCTCGGGATCGTTGACGATGTCGCGCCAGTCCGTGCAGCATTTTTCAAAGCCGAAGCGTTCTTTCGCGTCCGCCGCGATTTCCGGGACGATGTCGCAGATTGTTTTTAAAACCGGCACGGCCGGGGCCGGCCAGAAATACTTGGGCATGTCGGAATACCCGATTGAGTGCGCTTTTCCCATGAACCCGGCACCAACCAGGCCCACATTCAGTTTTTTCATTGTAAAATCCTCCTATTCTAAGATGCTCTCCTGCGCCGCGCGCCGTTGACCGACGCCGCGGACGGGAGGAATTTTAGATCAGCTTGCCTTGCAGGAAACGGTACGATGTCCGGCAGGCTTCTTCCGGGTCGCCGGCAAAGCCGTCAGCCTCCACCAGATAATCTCCTGCATATCCCTTTTTCTTCAGGAACCGCAGAACCCCTTCGACATCGACGTGCCCGGTGCCCAGCGGGGCAAATCCGTTTTCGTCCAAATCCTTCAGGTGGACGAAGGAGATTCTGTCGTAGTACTTTTTGACGATCTCCAGAGGATCTCCGCCGCCGGCAGCCAGATGCGCCAGATCCGGGCAGATCTTGATGTCGCTCACCGAAAAGAGTCGGTCGATCTGCTCCGGCTTTTCCGCCATGGACCCGAGGTGCGGGTGGTAGCTTGCCTCGATGCCGTGGGCGGCGAAGACCTTTTCTGCCTCCTTCAGCCCTTTGGCCAGAAGCGCATAGTCGCCCGTCTGGACGCCTTTCCCACGTATGGCACCGCCGCAGAACGCCACGTAGGAAACGCCTACCTGTTCCGCCAAAGCAGCGACTGTCTCCATGTGAAACATCTCGTCCTCCAGCGCGTCTGGGTAGATAAAATTGGCGCCCACGCAGACGCTCATCATGCCGGCGCCGTAGCGGGCCAGCATGTCTTTGAGCACTTGGATGTCCGAACCGTATTTGGTCAGGTTCCCTTCCAACACCTCGATATACCGGAAGCCTGCATTTGTGATTTTTTTCAGCACCGCTTCGTCGTCGCAAAGAGTCAGATACCGGATGTCCTTAATGCTTGTAACGCCGCCTCCTTCTCCTACCAGAGGGCCGAACGCGTTTGTCATATAACCGAGTTTCATGTCTGCTCCTTTCTTATTTTTATAAATTTGCGCAAATTAATTTACTTCCATTATAATACTCTGCACTGCGGCGATTGTCAATTTCTACTTGTAATTTTGAGAAAATTCGTTTGTTTCGCCAAATACAAGGGACAAAATTAGGCATTTCCAATCAAGTTTTCTTTTCGCTTGCGATGCTTTGACACCTGTGTTAGGCTGTCCGGGCCGCTTACTCGTTGGAAGATGCCTTCACTTCTCGTCCTTTCATGCATATTTGCGCAAATTTTCTTCCCCGCGCCAAAAAAACGCGGCCGAAAAGCCGCGCGGGGGATAGGGGCAATGAAAAATTCCGGGAACCCGGCTTGCGCGGGCGCTATGTAAAAAGCGGATAAGCCCTGCTTCCAGATGCTTATCCGCTTGATATTCTGTCGGTCGGTTTGAACGCGGCGAACCGCCGTTAAAGTGCGCCGGCGCTGCGGTTGATCGCGTTGCGCAACGCCGCCGGCGGATCCTCCTTGAAAATCGCCTTCCAGTTTTTCAGCAGGTTCTCCCGGTCGATGCTGATGGGCTCCACCCCGATGAAGGAGGGGACCGCTTTTCCCAGCAGGCCGTTGGCCGCCACCATTGCGATGGCTTCCCCCTGCTCATAGGGGCACTGCGCGCTAAGCATTTTGACCATGCCGCCCTGTGCCATCTGCATGGCGATGGCATAGTCCAGATCTCCCGTGACGATCGCGATGTCCGTGCGCTCCAGCTCCGTCAGGGCCTTTATCACCTCCAGCGCGGGCCCGTCCCAAGAAACATACAGAGCCTGAATCTCCGGGTACATCCCGATGAGCTTCAGTGTTTTCTGGTAGACGTCCACCTCTGTCAGGAAATTGACCTTTCCGCACACCCGGATTTCCGGGTATTCCTCTGTCAGAACCTGTTCCGCCGCGCCGTCCCGTTGCTTTGTGGCAAAGAAGTTCTGCTCGCCGTGGCAAATCAGCCCCGCATATTTCAGGCCGTGCCGTACCATGTACTCGCCCAACCCGCGGCCCATACTGTCCCCGTGGGCTCGCTCATTTACGGAGATACAGGAGATGTAATCCTTCGGGGTGAGTCCCTCCGGGACGTTGGTGATCAGCACCAACCGGGTGTCGCTGTCCGCAATCGAGCGGAAGGCTTCCGCGGTACCCCTAGTATCAACGGGGATCGAGATTAGGAGATCCGGCTTCAGAAATTTGATGCTTTCCAACTGTTTGCATTGCAGCGCCGCGTTGAAATGAGCGTCTGTGACGGCGATGATGGAAATCCCAAGCTCGTCGAAGACTTTTTTGATACCCTTTTCCTGCAGGCGCATCCACGCCTTGCCCATATAGTGGAATGAGATCGCCGCCGTATACTGCTTTTGCCGAATCTTTTCCTTTTCCACTTCGGATAAGGCAAGGCCGCCCGCACCCGCTGCCCGTTCCCCGAAGGGACCCCGGCCGATTCCGCAGGTGGAGTTGCGCACATTGAGGATTGAGGGGAGAGTTTTCGTGCAGTACGCATGCGCGGGCGAAGAGAGGTTTGCAATTTCGCCGCGGTCAATCCGCCGGAACAGCAGGTCCGCGGCGGAAAGCGCAAACTGCCGTGGTTGTTTATCCACGCAAGTGAGCTCCGGCGTCGTCAGCGAGGCCCATTCCGGATCGTTCAGGCTGACGACAGAGAGGTCGCCGGGCACGGCGATGTTGTGGCCGATTCCATACCGGATGGCAGGAATCAGAGGCAGCGAGTCGGCAATCACGACCGCGGTGGGCGCAGGCTCTGCCGCGACGATCTGCGCCATAGCTTCGGCGGCCAACGCCTCGGTTTTCAAGCCCGCGCGGACCAACACTTTTTCCAACGCAATGCCGGAATCCTCCAGAGCCTTCCTGTAGCCTTCAAACCTTTGGGTGCCGCACACTTCCGACTCGCACAGGTAAGCGATTCGCTCATGCCCGTTTTTAATCAGGTGCCGCACCGCGCGGTAGCTGCCCTCAAAGGTGTCGGGCAGCAGGGTGTCTGCGGCAAACCGATCCACGGGGTTCCCAATCAGAACCACCGGAAACCGGAGCCCTTTGAAAAAGGCTCCGGAAAGCACACCTTCCCGGTCCGGGAAAGCGACCATTCCCGCAAGATCCAGCGTTCCTGCCAGTGCGCGAATGGCCGCCAGTCGGTCTTCATCGAGGTCATACGCCAGCGAAATGGCGATATAACCCTTCTGCTCTACGATTTCTTCCAGCTTTTCCTTGACTTGATTCTGAAACAGGCTGCGTTTTTTCGACAGCAAGATCAGCACATAGCGGCTTTCGGACAGTTTGCTCTTCAATGCACTCCGTTTCGCGATGAAATTCGGGAGCTCGTCCAGCTGGCGAATAGCGTCCTCGACCTTCCGGACTTTCTCAGGACTAACGTATCGAGTTCCGTTGACCACGTGAGAGACGGTCGACACGGACACGCCCGCTATCCTAGCAACATCCTTGATCGTCGCCATGCATTTCGTCCTCCTGCTCAGAATACTTTTGCTTTCATTATACAGATTCCGTTCTCAATAGTCAACAAAATTTGCGCAAACGCCGGTTTCGGGACGCCGGAACAGGCAGCAGGGACAGGTAAGAGCTGTGTGACTCTGCCTGTCCCTGGTTTTGTTTTTCCATACGCGGCATTTCGAGTCTTTTATGCAACTGTGACGGGGGTGTCCGTTTTGGGGTCGTTTCTGTAAGCCCTGTACCCGCCGAAAGCCGCTTGAAATCAGGCTTTTTCGCTCAGAAAGCCTTGCGGGACGGGCTTTTTTGGAAGTGGGTTCAAATCGGCATTTTTCCCGATTTTGGAGAGAAATGCGGGAAGATAGGAGAGAAAAACCGGAAGACGGCCATACACCGCAGAATAGAGCTTCCAACCGACGAAAATCTATTTTTGAGGTGTTACAAATGGATGTATTTCCCGTCAACTGGGACAGCGTTCCCGAGGTGATGAACAAGGAGCAATTCTTCCGAATATGCCACATCAGCAAGTCCACGGCGCTGCATCTGCTCAAAAGCGGCAAGGTGCCCTGCGAGTGGTCGGGTAAGAAAACCCGGTGCTATAAAATCCGAAAAGAGGATGTGAAAGCATACTTGGAGGAGCGGGCAATTTTTCCAGAACTCTATTCTGCGCCGAAGGGATGGTACGGCACCCACTATGTGGCGAGGCTCTCTAAGGAACTGCCGGAGGATACGCTGCGGCAGATGCACGGCTACTATGAAAAGCTGCTGCGCAAATACCCGGATGTGGTCACAGTAAAGGATGTGGTGGCCCTGACCAGCTACACCCTGACCACCGTCCACAACTGGTGCAGCCGCGGGTCGCTGAAAGCCTTTCAAAAGGGGCTGAAGTTCTGCATTCCAAAGATCTTTCTCGTTGACTTCTTCTGCTCTCTGACCTTCCGCTCCATTACCCGTAAAAGCCTTTGGCATATCCAGACGCTGAATGAATTCAGCAGGAAGATGAAGAAATAATGTGCGATTCTGAAATTCGCACACTCGCACCTGCCTTTCGATTTTGGTAGACTGTAACCGAAAGGCGGGTGCATTTTGCATTGCAGACCTGCCGGGGAAATTTTGAATGGGAGGATCACATATGAAATCGCTATTTGAGCAGCTGGGCGGCACTTACACAAGGCAGGGCGACTACTGCCTGCCCAATGTTTGCATACCGCCCGAAGAAGAACGCCCTATCGGCATTTACGGGCAGCGGCGGCGAGCTTTTCTGAAGGCGCACCACCGGGTGCTGTATTATAACCTGCTGACCGCCGGGACACTGGGCGGCCACCTTGCAGACATCGAGGAGCAAGCGCAGGAACTCTTTCTTCGGCTGGTAGAACAATACGCAGACACCGAGGGCGTGACGGAGGCCTTGAAAGCCGATGACCCGATGGCGTGGGTGCGGAAGATGAACAGCATACGACATCGGGCAAATGAGGTCGTGATGCAGGAAATTGTATACGCATAACGAGCAAGCGGAGGTCGATGGCCTCCGCTTGTTTTATATGCGGAAAAGAACAATGCTGCTTTACAATGACATTGTTCCGAACTTTGTTGACATTGTTCTTTTATTCGAGTATAATGTACTTGTGATTTTATGCGTGGAGGTATCCCCTATGGCTGAAATGATCTCGGTAAGAGAGGCAGCAGTGCGCTGGAATATAACGGAGCGGAGAGTTGCGACGCTCTGCAAGAATGGGAGAATCGCCGGTGCGGAAAAGCAGGGCAATCGTTGGCTGATCCCCGCTGATACGCAGAAGCCGGCGGATCAGCGGCTCAAGACGGGCGCTTTCCGCAAAACGGAGCGTGCGCCGAAGCTGCCCCTGCCCATCGGCGTGTCCAACTACTGCCTTGCGTCGTCGGAATACTACTACATCGACAAGACGATGATGATCAAGGACTTTATCGACGAGCGTCCGATGGTGACGCTGTTTACCCGCCCCCGGCGTTTCGGCAAGACGCTGAATATGGATATGCTGCGCACTTATTTTGAAAAGAGCGACAAGGATACCTCCGTCTATTTCCGGGATAAGAAGATCTGGGCCTGCGGCCAGAAATACCGGGATTATCAGGGCAAGTACCCTGTGATCTTTCTGACCTTCAAGGATGTGAAGTTCGACACTTGGGAGGAGACCTTTGCGGCCATCCGGGATATTTTTGCAAAGGAGACCCGGCGGCACAAAGAGCTGCTGACCAGTGAAAAGTGCGACGAGTACAGCAAAAAGACCTATGAAAAACTGGCAGACGGCAAAGTCAGCGAGGTAGAGCTGGCTTCGGCACTGCTGGATCTGTCCGCTATGCTGCACAAGCACTATGCCGTTGCGCCCATTATCATCATCGACGAGTATGACACCCCCATCCAGCAGGGCTACCAGAAGGACTATTACGACAAGGTCATCCGGTTTATGCGGAACCTGTTTTCCGGCGGTTTCAAGGATAATCAGCACCTGTCCTTCGGCTTCCTCACCGGCATTCTGCGGGTGGCCAAGGAGAGCATCTTCAGCGGGATGAACAACCTGTCCATCAACTCCGTGCTGGACAACAAATACAGCGCCTACTTCGGCTTCACCGCCGACGAGGTGATGGAGATGGCGGAATACTACGGCGCTGCCGATAAGTATGACGAGATTTGCCAGTGGTACGACGGCTACCGCTTCGGCAAGACGGAGATTTTCAACCCGTGGTCGGTGGTCAACTACTTCAGTAACGAGTGTGAGCCGAGGCCCTTCTGGGTCTCCACCGGCAGCAACGATATTATCGGGGAAGTGCTTGCCCAGGCAGATGAGGAGATTTATAACCGTCTGACCTCCCTGGTCAACGGCGAGACCTTCACCACCTTCATCGACACCGGCGTGATCTATCCGCAGATCAAGAGCAATCCCTCCACCATTTACAGCTTTCTGCTGGTGACCGGCTATCTGAAGGCACTGAAAACCACGCCCTCCTTCAGCGGCGATTTTATGTGCGAGGTCTCCCTGCCCAACCGGGAGATTTCTCTGGTGTATAACAAGGAGATTTTGCAGCGGCTGGAGAATCTGATCCCGCCGTCCACGGCGATTTCCGTTCAGGAGGCCATCTTCTCCGGCGATAACGCACGGCTGAAAGCGCAAATTCAGACGCTGCTGACCCAGTCGGTCAGCTCCTTCGATACTGCCGGGGAGAATTTCTACCACGGCTTTATGCTGGGGCTGTGCGCCCTGCTGGGCGGCGCTTTCGTGACCTCCAACCGGGAATCGGGTGACGGGCGCTATGACATTCAGCTGAAGCCCACGCAAAAGGGTCTTCCGGGTATCCTGATTGAGCTGAAAGCGGAGAAGAATTGCAGCGACGAGCAGCTGAAAAAGCTGTCCGAGACGGCCTTGCAGCAGATCAACGACAAGAAATACGAAACCGAACTGACGACCGCCGGGGTCAGGACGATTTATAAATACGGCGTGGCCTTCAGCGGTAAAAAGGTTGAAGTGGCAGTCGGATGAGGCTGACGAATTTCAAAGTATCAGCTTTCAGCTTCCAAAGTATCAAATTGATACTTTGGCGAAATCCCAAAGTGCCAGCACGGTGGTTCCAAAGTGCCAAATTGGCACTTTGGAGATGTGCTTATATCAAATGCTAAATGAATTAACAAAAATCGAGGGAGACTGCTTATGAAATCAAATTTTGATTTTCTGAATCGATACTGGCCTGCATTGGCACAGATCGGCGCAACCGCAGAAACCTATGTCTATTCTGATCCCAATGCCTGTATCTATAAACTCGGAATGTTTGCCGAGCGCTTAGTGCAGGAGATCCTTGTCTTTGAGCACATTGCGGAGCCGGCTGTTGACAACACCCACGCAAATCGAATTCGCATTTTGAAGCGGGCCGGTTTATTGCCGCACGAAATTGACAACACGCTATATGTTCTTCGCAAGACAAGAAACTCGGCAGTACATATAGGTACGGACTCCGTGGACGAAGCAAAGACATTGCTATCCTTGACATACAATCTTGCTGTTTGGTTTATGGAGACATATGGAGACTGGGGATATATTGCGCCTGAGTTCGTTATGCCGAGCGAGACCACGCACGAAGATTTGGAATCCGTTATTGCCGAGCAGGAAAGGAAAATCGAGGAATTGACGAAGCAACTGGCCGTGGTCAAGACCGCCGCTTCGGGCAAAACGCAGAAGGAGCGCGCAAGGCGGTCAGAATCTGTCTCCGCTATGATGAATTGGAATGAGGCGCAGACCAGATGCTTGATTGACGAGCAGCTTCGTCTTTCTGGTTGGGAAGCTGATACGCAGAACCTGCGCTACAGCAAAGGAACGCGTCCTGTAAAGGGGAGAAATATTGCCATCAGCGAATGGCCTACCAATTCGGCCTTTTACAAAAACGGGTATGCGGATTATGCATTCTTCGTTGGCGAGAAGCTCGTAGCATTGATGGATGCAAAAAAGATGTCGGAAGATGTGGCATCTACCATCGATGTGCAGGTAAAGGACTATGCTGCACATATTAAGCCGGAGGATATTCCACATACGGTTGGAAACTGGAATGGTTATCAGGTCCCCTTCCTCTTTGCTTCAAATGGCAGGGCATATTTAGAGCAGCTGCGGACAAAGTCTGGTATTTGGTTTTTGGATGTCCGGGAACAAGAAAATCAACCGTATCCTATTCGGAACTGGTTTAGCCCAAGTGACCTGATGGAAAAACTTGGTCAGAATACAGTGGCGGCCAATCAGGCGCTGGCTGCAGCAGATAATTCGTTTATGACAGATCCTAATGGGTTGAATCTGCGCGACTACCAGATCAAGGCCATTGATAAGGCAACAGAGGCAATCGTTGACGGCAAGAGAACGGCCTTGCTTGCAATGGCCACCGGAACAGGCAAAACCCGTACTGTTCTGGGGCTTATCTACAAGATGCTGGAATCCAAGCGTTTCCGTCGTATTCTTTTCCTTGTGGATCGAGTGTCCCTCGGTGAGCAAGCAATGGACACCTTCAAAGATGTCAAGCTGAAGGAACTGCTGACGCTGGACAAAATATATGAGATCAAAGCGATCGATGACAACATCATCAATCTGGAAACCAAGGTCAGCATTTCAACGGTGCAGGGGCTTTTGAAACGCACGATTCTGGCAGAAGAACCGGATTTGATGCCCGGTGCATTTGATTTGATTATTGTGGACGAAGCCCACCGAGGCTATATTCTTGACCGTGAAATGACGGACGAAGAAATCCTCTACGATAATCAAGATGATTATATGAGCAAGTACAAGCAGGTTATCGAGTATTTCGATGCGGTGAAAGTTGCCTTGACTGCTACGCCCGCTCTGCACACGACCGAGATTTTCGGGGAGCCGGTCTATACCTACAGCTACCGTGAGGCGGTTATCGATGGCTGGCTGGTGGATCACGATCCTCCGTATCTGATTAATTCGGATTTCATTGAAAATGACGCACAGTTCAAGAAGGGTGAAACCTTGGCACAATATGACCCCAACACCAATGAACTTTTGAACGGTGCAGTTTTGGACGATGAAATGGATTTCGATGTGTCGGAGTTCAACCGCAAAATTGTTCTGCCGGATCACACCCACAAGGTGCTGGAAGAAGTTTCGACCTACTTGAATCCGGAAAGTGGAGAAAAGACGCTGATTTTCGCAGTAAATGATGCACACGCTGACCGTATTGTGGATACGCTCCGAGAGATTTACAAGCCCTATGGCATTTCCAATGATGCCATTATGAAAATCACGGGCAAAACTGCCGGCGGCAACAAAAAGAAGATTTTGCAGGTGATCAAGCAGTTCAAGAACAACCAGTACCCCAACATTGCCGTAACAGTCGACTTGCTGACTACCGGAATCGATGTGCCGGCAATTTGCAATTTGGTGTTTATGCGCAAGATCAACAGCCGGATCCTCTTTGAGCAGATGCTGGGACGCGCTACTCGCCTTTGCCCGGAAATCGGAAAGACGCACTTCAATATCTTCGATGCAGTTCGCGTGTACGAGGACTTGGACGACACTTCCAATATGAAGTCAGTCTCCGTCAGCAAATCAATGGCTGAATTGTTGGAGGATTTGTTCCGTCCGGGTGAGGCCAGCAAGCAGCCTGTCAAAGATCGCATTTTAGCAAGATTGCAGCGTAAGAGCAACAATCTGACCGATGAGCAAAAGTATGATGTATCCGAGCGTTTAGGCGGAAAAACAATTCGGGAATATGCGAAGGAATTGAAAAGCTGTACAGAGGAAGCTTTTGTGCGACGCTGCCGGGAGGATAAGGATTTCCTGCTTTGGTTTGACAACCTGAAGGGCAAAAAGCGCGGACATTACTATTCCGAAAAGGAAGATACTCTTTTGGAAACGACCCGCGGCTATGGTGACACGGAAAAACCGCAGGACTATCTGGACTCTTTTGTGGCCTATGTTAATGAGAACAAAGACCGTATCGAAGCGATCCGCATAGCCTGCACCCGCCCCAGCGATATGACCCGGGCGCAGCTTCGGGAGTTAAAGCTGGAACTGGATAAGGAGAATTTCACCGAGAGCAGCTTGAATGAAGCGGCCAGTGCGGTGAGCAATGAACGGATCGTGGCAGACATTATCGCCTTTGTTCGTCGGGCTGTACTTAAAACGCCGCTGGTGAACCACGATGACCGCGTGAAAATGGCCTTTTCTAAACTGATTTCGGCGCATCACTTTAACAAAATGCAGCTGGATCTGCTGGAAAAGATCAAGGTATATATGCTTCACGAGAGCATCCTCAATACCGAGACCTTTGAGGCACCGGCGTTCAAGATGGATGGCGGTTTTGCACGCTTTAACAAGAAGTTTGGCGGGCAGCTTGCGGAGATTATCCGCGAGATCAACACTTATATTTACGAAGGAGCAGCTTAAATGAGCACGCAAGATATTGTACAGAAACTTTGGAACCTCTGCAATGTGCTGCGGGATGACGGTATTACTTATCACCAGTATGTGACAGAGCTGACCTACATTCTGTTTTTGAAAATGGCCGATGAGACCGGTGCAGATAAGGATATTCCCGAAGTATATCGTTGGGGCTCTTTGACCAGCCGTTCCGGCATTGACCTGAAAAAGCACTACTATACGCTGCTCAGCAAGCTGGGCGAAGAATCCGTTGGCCGCGTGGCGCAGATTTACGCCAACGCATCCTCCAGCATCGAGGAGCCGAAAAACCTCGAAAAAATCATCACGGAGATTGATAAGCTGGACTGGTATGAGGCCAAAGAGGAAGGTCTGGGCGACCTGTATGAAGGACTCTTGGAGAAAAACGCCAATGAGAAGAAGTCCGGTGCCGGCCAGTACTTCACCCCTCGTGTGCTGATCGATGTGATGACGGAGCTCATCAAACCCCAGCTGGGCGACAAGTGCTTTGACCCGGCCTGCGGTACTTTTGGCTTTATGATTGCAGCCAACCGCTATGTCAATGCGAATAACGATATGTATGCACTCTCTGACCGTCAGGCAGATTTCCAGCAGAATAAAGCGTTCAACGGTGTGGAGCTGGTGCACGAAGCCCACCGTTTGGCATTGATGAACGCCTATCTGCACAATATGAATGCCAATATCACATTGGGGGATTCTCTCGCACAAAGCGCCAAGGGATTGAAAGATTTTGATGTCATTCTGACCAATCCGCCCTTTGGCACGAAAAAGGGCGGTGAGCGCGCCACCAGAGATGACATCTCTTTCCAGACCTCCAACAAGCAGCTGAACTTTTTGCAGGTGATCTATCGCAGCCTGAAGGCGGACGGCAAGGCCCGTTGCGCTGTGGTACTGCCGGATAATGTGCTTTTCGCCGCCGGAGACGGTGCCAGCGTGCGCCGGGAACTGATGAATTTCTGCAATCTGCATACCATTCTGCGCCTGCCTACCGGCATTTTCTATGCACAGGGCGTCAAGACCAATGTGCTGTTCTTTACCCGCGGGACAACCGAGCAGGATAACACCACCGAGGTTGCGTTCTACGATATGCGCACCAATATGGACAGCTTTGGTAAGACCCGGCAGCTGCGTAAGAGTGATTTCGACGAGTTTGTGGCAGGGTATGAAGACCCGTCCAAGCGCACGGGCGAGCGCTGGAGCAGATTCACTCGTGAGGAGATCGCCAAGAATCCGGATGATAGTCTTGACCTTGGCTTGATCCGCGACGACTCCATCGTGGATTATGACGATCTTCCTGACCCTGTAGAAAGCGGCGAGGAAGCGATTGCGAATCTGGAAGAAGCGGTCGATCTGCTGAAAAGTGTTGTGCGTGAGCTTCGCACTCTGACGGAGGAAAAGTGATGGCAAGAGCAAAAAAAGAAGCCGCCCTCACGCCCGAAGAGCGTTTGCAGGCAGCTTTAGTGCCGGATTGGGAGTGGCCGTACAAGCTGCCGAAGAATTGGTGTTGGACAACTGTTGGGACGATATGCGACGGTTTTCAATACGGTTATACCGAGAAGGCTACCTTCGAAAAAATTGGTCCACACTTTATTAGAATTACCGATATTGGAGATGGCATTATTAATGATTCCGGTGCCCCGTATTGCAAAATAGATTCAGATTCGTTTATAAAATATAAGATTAATAAGGATGACATTCTTATAGCAAGGATGGGTAGCGTCGGTGAAAACGGTTTAGCAACACATAACATTGACGGTGTCTTCGCATCATATCTCATAAGAATAGTTCCAAGGAGTAACGCTAAATATGTTTGTAATTTCCTTCAGACTAATTTGTACTGGGGACAAATATCGGAAAAGGCACAGGGCACTACAAGACTAAATGTTAATGCTAATGTGTTGAAAAATTTAATCATTCCACTTGCTCCTCTCGCCGAGCAACAGCGCATTGTAGACCGCATCGAAAGCCTGTTTGCCAAGCTGAATGAGGCCAAGGAAAAGGCGCAGGCCGTGGTGGATAGCTTTGAAACCCGCAAAGCCGCTATTCTCCACAAGGCTTTTACAGGGGAACTTACTGCAAAATGGCGGGAAGAGCACGGCGCGGGGATGGATAGTTGGGAAAAAAAGAGTGTGGGTGAGCTGTGTATTTCATTAAAATACGGCACTGCAAAGAAGTCTGATGCATCTGGCAATGTGGTTGTACTTCGGATGGGCAATTTGCAGCAAGGTGAAATCGACTGGTCAGACTTGGCTTATTCGAATGATCCAGACGATATAGAAAGGTATAAGCTTTTCCCCGGAGATGTTCTTTTCAACCGAACAAATAGTGCAGCGCTTGTTGGGAAAACAGCAATCTATCGTGGTGAGCATCCAGCCATTTACGCAGGTTACCTTATTAAACTGGACTATGATCACGATAAAATAATAGGTGACTATTTGAACTATGCATTGAACACTCTTGATGCGAAAAAATACTGTAATTCGGTTAAAACGGATGGAGTGAACCAATCTAATATCAATGCAAAAAAGATTGGAGCCTATTCGTTTAATGTTCCCAATATCCCTGAGCAGGAAAAGATAGTATCTGTAATACAGAAGTTGCTATCGAAAGAACAACAGTCCAAAGCAGCCGCCGAGGCAGTCCTTGACCAGATTGATCTGATGAAAAAATCCATTCTCGCCCGTGCTTTTCGCGGTGAACTGGGTACGAATGACCCAAGCGAAGAGAGCGCGGTGGAATTGCTGAAAGAAATAATAAGGAGAGGATAAATATGGCACTCACAACATCATATTTAACAAGCACCAAGAACTTTGAAGGAATAATGAATTCTATTTTGGGCGCGCGGGCACCAGAGAGATTTACGAATAAGTTTCTTGAGGATTTGGGATATAAAAGCAGCAACGATCGGCTGATTACGGGAGTTCTCAAAGCTCTTGGACTGCTGACTGACGCAGGTGAGCCAACACAGCGTTACTATGATTTTTTGGATCAATCCCAGTCAAAGAAGATTATTGCCATCGGAATTCAAGAAGCTTACGAGGATTTATTCAACCTCAATAAAGAGGCACAAAAACTCTCACAAGAGGAAGTAAAAAACAAGTTGCGAACACTGACACAGGGCCAAAAGGGCGATAGAGTGATTGAAAATATGGCGAGAACCTTTCGGGTGCTCTGTGATTATGCTGACTGGACTGATGTAGCGGCAAATAAACAGCCAGATGCAACTCCCATACAGCCTAACTTGGGTGTACCTGAGGAGACACACTCTAGTGATGTGAAGAGTAATTCTTCGTCGCATGCGGCTCAACTTGGCCTGCATTATAACATACAGATTCATTTGCCAGAGACAACGAATATGGCTGTTTATGATGCTATTTTTCAAAGTTTGAAAAAACATTTGCTGTGAGGTTTTTATGAACGAAGATAAGCTCTATGCTTTTATTATGCGGGGCGAGTTAACAAAATCCGCACTTGAAAAAACGGAAACCGTAAGCAAGTATTCTATGTCCGAAGTATTAGCGCATGAATATATCGATTCCTTGTCATTGGATTTGCTTGATGAAGAACTTGTTAACTCGGCAAGGGCAATGGCAACTGTTTACACTGCTATTGCTGCTTTTGAAAACTCTGTTCGGCGCTTTGTTGTTTAAATTCTCATTGAAACCAAAGGGGAAAATTGGTGGGCGGATTGTGTTTCAGAAAAAATCAGAAGGAATGCCGAGAGCCGAAAAAGAGAAGAGGAAAAAATTCGATGGCATACTCCGCGTGGTGACTCAATGATCAATTACACTGAGTTCGGAGATTTGGTGTCGATTATGTCTCAAAATTTGGATTTGTTTGAAGCGTATATAGTGTCGATAGATTGGGCAAGACAGATTATTCAAACAATTGAACGATCCCGTAATGTTATTATGCATAGCGGAGAGCTCGGTCGTAAAGATATTGAGCGTATTGGAACCAATATTCGTGATTGGATTAGTCAGGTGGGTGAATAAATGAAGCTTGATTATATTTATCTTGATAGTTACAAAAATCTTAAAGACTTCGAAGTAGCCTTCAATGAGGGGTCTTCGGTCAATGCACTGATAGGCAATAATGGTAGCGGAAAATCCAATGTGCTTGAGGCATTGGCCACTGCATTTGCTGCGGTATACAATGAACAGAAAATTGACTTTATATATGATATTTGCTATCGGATAAACAACAGTAAATACCGGATTTCTAACCGAGGTGGTACGATTTTCACCAAGGATGGAAAAAATGTAAGGAAGGCTGAACGGCGGTTTTCTCTTCCACGCGGAATTTTTCTATATTACTGTGGCGAGACAGAGCGTTTGAAGAATATTTCAGACACATATATTGACAAGGCGTTTTCAAAAGCACTTAAAAACAATGGTGAAACGGTTCTTAAGTATATATCATTTGTTGGATTAAGAGAGTTTCCTGCGGCTATGCTTGCAAATGCTGTTTATAAGAGTAATTCTTTTGAAAATATTTGCGACTTGGTAGGAATAGAGAGTATTGGGGGACCAGTTGAGTTTGTATTAAAACGCCCGACTTGGAGTAAATCAGCGCCTATAACCAATGATTCTTTCTGGAACGCACAAGGGACGGTTGCTGCTGTTTTGAGCCAGTTGGTGGAGATGGGCGTATTAAATATAAGCGATAAAGACAGTGCCACGATTACAGTAGATAACATTGCAAATGTTAGAATTGATTCCGAAAATTGCTTTGACCTTTTTGCTAAGTTAGAGCTTCTCTTACAGGCAGATATTCTAAAAGAAATCCGATTTAATGTCATAAAAGATGATGCTTCTATGCAGTTAGAAATGCTAAGCGAAGGCGAAAAGCAACTTGCTCAGCTTCTTTGCTTATTGGAAGCAACTAAGGAATATCGGGCTCTGTTTCTCCTTGATGAATTTGACTCGTTTCTTCACCCGAACTGGCAGCGTAGATTTGCAGAGATTATTTCCGAAATCGAGATCACAGGACAAGTGTTATTTACTACACATTCTCCCTTAACACTTGGAAAGATGAGAAAAGGAAACATACGGATTTTGAAAGACGGACAGGTCTTTGAGCCATCTGCCGACACTTTTAACCGGGACATTACAGAGGTGTTGGAAGAGATTATGGATGTCGGGAAAAGACCTGTAGATGTCGAAAAGGCAATGCGAGATTTTAGAAATTCTGTTATTCACGGAAACAAGAAAGATGCTCTTATACACGAAAATACACTTCGTGAGCTACTATCAAGGGATGATCCTTTTTGGGTAACGGCAGGGCACTTGCTTTCGAGGATGGGTGACTAAATGAAATATATAGAGAAAAGAAAACCACCGGAATCGCTTGAGCGCTACAAAGAAACTGCAGGTGCTAATTTTGATGATCTCCCTTCAAATGTAAAGAGCGAGTTGAAACAGCAATTGGCGGATGAGCAAGGTGATATTTGTTGTTATTGTGGCAAGCGCATTTCCCCAGACCATCATTCCGTTATCGAGCATCTATTACCAAAGGGAGATAAACGATATACGCACCTTCAATTAGTATATTCAAATCTAGTATGTTCGTGCGACGGCGGAGAGCAAGAAAGGACTGGAAGGCCAAAGCGGAAAAAGAAATTATTCCCATCTCATTGTGATGATAAGAAAAACAATTCCATCATTCCTGTCACTCCGTTGGATGAAAATGTTGAGTCGTTATTTTCATATGATGATGAAGGGCATATCTATGGAAGAACTACAGATGCTCAAAAAACGATTGAAATATTGAACTTGGATTGTAGTACAATTGTACATAGGCGAAAAGCAGCTTTTGAGGCGTATTCCTCGCTGGATTCAGCGTCCGATATAGAATGGGCGAGCGAAATAGCTCGGCTGAAGGGGCGTAATAAGGACAATCAGTATGAAGAATACTGCTTTGCCGTTATATACTTTATAGAGCATTATCTTGCGATTTGATATATAAGCCAGACTCAAATGCATCTGTGCTTGTTCACTTTTTAAGTTAATTGAAAAGAAATTTTAGAGGCGTAGCCTTCGGAGAAATCCGGAGGCTGCGCCTCTTTTTGCGTCTTGATAGAAAAATTGAGAAATTTCTCGAAACACCCTGCCAAACGGCACCCTTTATTCAGAGTAAGTAGAGGGACCTTTTGAAAAGGTGAGGAGATTTTTCAAATTACTTTGCCAAAATCTCGAAAAAGTTCCCAATTGGTTAGTAGGAAGGCCCTGAAAAATTTCCTTCAAAATCCTATTTGTTATTTGCCAGAAAAGTTCCCAGTTGATTAGTGGGAGGGGCGCTTAAAAATTTTCTTCAAAATTCTTTTTATTTTTGCCGGAAAAATTCCCAATTAAGTAGTAGAGGGGTTCGCAGAAAAATTCTCAAAAGTTTTTTCGTTCAAATCCAAAAAAATTTCCAAGTTGGTTAGTAGAGAGGCTTTCAAAGGAAATTTTCAAAATTCCTTCGTACAAATCGAAAAATTTTTCCCAGTTGGTTAGTGAGGGGGGTCAAAAAACAGGCCTTCTCGCTGCCTACCTATTGAGGGGACTGTCTCCCTGTGCACCTTGAAAATTGAATCGCCGCCTCCAAAGGATATGCTTCCGGCAAGTGACGCCACGACTTCCCGAAAAAGGAACGAGCGCATCAAAGAAGCGATACGCCGTGGTGAGACTCCGGGGCAGGAACGATACAGATGAGCGGCAGCAAGCAAAAATTACCGCAGAAATGCGGTTTCAGAACAAGCAAAGGAGGTTCAAACCTATGAAGAAAGGAGAGCTCAGAGAGCTTTATCAGATGATGTTTCCGGAATACCCGGACATCGTGACCGTCAAAGAGCTTCGGGAGATGCTGGGCATCAGCCGCAAGCTGGCCTACAAGCTGATCGACTATGGGTACATCCACGCCGTGAAGATCGGCACGACGCTGAAGATCCCGAAAATCAGCGTCATCAACTATGTAATGGAGAAAGAGGTGAAAAAGGTTGGATGAGATCAAGCGCCTGACGCCCGCCCAAAGGGCACGCTGCAACCGGCTGATCCGGAGGCTGTGCGCCAACTATGATGGCGGCAATTGCATGCCGCTGGATGACGGCGAGGGCTGCGTGTGCGTGCAGATGATTTCTTATTCGCTGCTGTGCAAGTACTTCCGGCGGGCGGTTCTGCCCGCCGACAAGGTACTCTGCGCCGATATTTACCGGCAGCGCACACGGCTCTGCGACCGATGCGGAAAGCCCTTTGCACCCAGTAGCAACCGGCAGAAATACTGCCCGGAATGCGGGTGCTCCATCCGGCGCAAGCAGAAGGCGGACTCGGCCAGACGGCGGCGCGGC
>OGRI01000178.1_pt1 | contig 72210 bp, 78 predicted proteins | sample 1553391 | NCBI WGS metagenome assembly OGRI01 (sample SAMEA2580052, study PRJEB22360) | human gut metagenome | reverse complement strand
AGGAAAAGAATCCGTGTAATCCGCGTAATCCGCGCCTAAAATTATATTCATAACCCGTCCGTTATGGGCAAAACGATGACCCTGTATGATAAACATTTCATGCGTTTATAATAAATATTTACACAACAGAATAATTGTGCGATCAGTCATATACTTAGGGTATCTCAGTATGATACTTAGGGTACCTCAATATGATACTTAGGCTACCTCAGTCGTATACTGAGACACCACCATCGTAATACATCTGATAATCAGATATTTACAAAGTACTTCTTCGATATCAAAAAATCAAAACAAATAAACTATTTGAAATGATAAATTATTTCCTTTCCGCAGCGTTATGAACAAGACTCACCAAACTGAGATAATCCGCAGTCACCAACAACTATCCACAATATCGTAGTCAACTGTCGCCAATGAACCTTATTAGCCACGCGTGTGTTATATTGACAGACGATAAATTCTAAAAACTCCATAAACTATGGCATATACAATTGCTTTTTTCGGCACGAAGCCCTATGACGAGGCTTCGTTCAATGATAAGAACAAAGAATACGGTTTTGAACTCCGCTATTACAAAGGTCATCTGAATAAACACAACGTGATACTAACGCAAAATGTAGATGCCGTCTGCATATTTGTAAATGACACCGCAGATGCGGAAGTGCTCCATATGATGGCGGACAATGGCGTGAAATTATTGGCATTGCGTTGTGCCGGATATAACAATGTAGACCTGAAAGCGGCTGCCGATTGTGGTATCACAGTGGTACGTGTACCCGCCTACTCGCCCTATGCCGTAGCAGAATATACCGTAGCCCTCATGCTGTCGCTGAACCGGAAAATCCCCCGTGCCACCTGGCGTACACGAGACGGTAATTTCTCTCTGCACGGACTGCTTGGTTTCGATATGTACGGCAAGACGGTCGGCATCATCGGTACGGGAAAGATTGCCAAGAAACTTATTATGATTCTGCGCGGCTTCGGCATGAACGTACTGGCTTATGACCTATACCCCGACTATAACTTTGCCCGTGAGCACCAAGTGGTGTACACCACGCTGGACGAACTTTACCACAGTTCAGACATCATTTCCCTGCACTGTCCTCTCACCGAGCAGACCAAATATCTCATTAACGACTACTCCATCAGCAAGATGAAAGAGGGCGTAATGATTATCAATACCGGACGCGGACAACTGATTCATACCAACGCACTGATAGAAGGATTGAAGAACAAGAAGATCGGTTCGGCCGGACTGGATGTGTACGAGGAAGAAGGCGAATACTTCTACGAAGACCAGTCGGACCGCATCATCGATGATGATGTACTGGCGCGTCTGCTTTCCTTCAACAATGTCATCGTCACCTCACACCAGGCGTTCTTCACCCGTGAAGCATTGGAGAATATCGCCACTACCACACTTCAGAATATCAAAGACTTTGCAAGCGGAAAAGCCTTGGAAAATGAAGTCAAGATATAAAATTAACAATAAGAATCTGCAATAAGCAGAGGATAACATCTGACCATAAACTTTTTCAAAACCAGTTTGTTATCTAAACATATCAACCATTTAAAAGAAAGGAATTAATTATGAAAAAAGTAATAGACAAAGCGGAAAGCCGTGGACGTGCTCTATATGATTGGCTCGACAGCCACCATACATTCAGTTTCGACACCTACTACAACCCGCGCCGTATGAACTTCGGTGCCCTGCGCGTACTGAACGATGACCGTGTAGAACCAGGTAAAGGCTTCGGCACCCACCCGCATAAAAACATGGAAATTATCTCCATCCCCTTGAAAGGAAAGCTGAAACATGGTGATAGCCAGAAGAACAGCCGATCCATCACGCCGGGTGACATACAGACCATGAGTGCCGGTACCGGTATTTATCACAGCGAAATGAACGGCAGCGACACCGAACCGGTAGAGTTCCTGCAAATCTGGGTAATGCCGGAGAAGCTGAATACACCACCTGCCTATCAGGATTATGACATCCGCCCGTTGCTGCGCAAGAACGAACTGGCGTTGATTGTTTCACCGGACGGTGACGCTCCTGCCAAGATGCTGCAACAGGCATGGTTCTCCATCGGAGAGATAGAAGCAGGCAAAAAAATCGGCTACCACATGCACCAGTCGCATGCAGGGGTGTACATCTTCGTGATCGAAGGTGAAGTGAAGGTGGACGACACTGTACTCTCACGCCGTGACGGCATGGGTGTATATGACACTCACAGCTTTGAGCTGGAAACACTGAAAGACTCGCATATCCTGCTGATGGAAGTGCCCATGTAAGTCTTTTAGATAAAAATAACAGCTAAAAGCCAAGGTTTGTGTAGCGTTTTTCGTAATATTGCGCTATAAATTGATCCTTGCATGAAACTTGATTACATTTACCATAGCGGCTTCGCGATTGAAGCGGACGGAGTGACAGTCATTATCGATTACTACAAAGATTCCTCTGAAACGGAATATAATAAAGGTATCGTTCATGACTATCTGTTGGGAAGACCCGGAGAACTATATGTACTCTCTTCCCATTTTCACCCCGACCACTTTAATCGCGAAGTTCTTTTATGGAAGGCCGAGCGTCCGGATATTCACTACATCTTCTCCAAGGACATCCTGAAACATCGTCGCGCCACACGTGAGGATGCCACCTATATAAATAAAGGTGATGTGTACGAAGACCCGAATATCCGTATCGAAGCATTCGGCTCCACGGACGTGGGCATCTCTTTTCTGATCGACCTGCAAGGCATCCGGCTGTTCCATGCCGGAGACCTGAATAACTGGCATTGGAGTGAAGAGTCCACCCCACAGGAAATCCGGAAAGCTGAAGGCGACTTCCTTGCCGAGGTGAAGTACCTCCAGCAGACCGCCCCTTCGGTAGACGTAGCCATGTTTCCAGTGGACAACCGCATCGGGAAAGACTATATGAGAGGTGCGGAACAATTCGTGGAACGAATAAAAACCGCTATCTTTGTTCCTATGCACTTCAGCGAGGAATACAAGGGCGGAAATGCTTTCCGGGAGTTTGCCGAAAGCAAAGGTTGCCGTTTCCTGTCCATTACCCGTAGGGGCGAAAGTTTCGATATTACTCAATAAAACATACGCATTATGAAAAATTTGACACAGTTTCTTTTTATGCTGTTATGCATCTGTCTGCCGGCCACAGCGTTTGCAGACGCCAATAAAGATAAAGATGACGACAGCAAGTATCTGGCAGGTGCAGTACCCGAAGTAGATGGAAAAGTGGTATTCACCAAAGAATTCAGCATTCCCGGCATGTCGCAGGAAGAAATCTTCAAACGCATGCAGGCTTGGATGGAAGCGCGGCTGAAGAAAAACGCGAACACCAGTCGCGTAGTCTACACCAATCCGGAAGAAGGACAAATCGTAGGCACGGGAGACGAATGGATCGTATTCAGTTCGAGTGCGCTTTCTCTGGACCGTACAAAGATACTCTATCAGCTTTCAGTTGTCTGCGCACCTGAGAAGTGTACGATGGAAGTAGAGAAAATCCGTTTCAACTATCGCGAAGGCAAAGAGAAATATACGGCAGAAGAATGGATAGTAGACAAGTACGCACTGAACAAGGCCAAAACCAAATTGGTGCGCGGACTTGCCAAATGGCGTAGAAAAACAGTAGACTTTGTAGACGACCTGGCCCTTGGAGCAGCCGAAGCCCTCAGTGCAAGCACTGCTAAGAAAGCAGCCGAAGCAGCTGAGCAAAAGGAAGCTAAGAAAGAGGAAAAGAGTGTTGTAAACTCTGGTCCGATAGTAATTGCCCCAAAAGCAGAAGTTGAAGTGAAGACTCCGGCTGAAACCGGCAAAGTCACAGTAATCCCCGCCACTCCGCTCACCCCGGCTACTCCTGCAACGTCAGGTACAGTGCCCGGTTACAAAGAAGTAGCTCCGGATCAATTGCCGGCAAATGCCATCCAAATGGGTGCGGGCAAGTTAGTGCTTGTAATCGGCTCGGATGCTTTCAACATGACCATGATGACAGCAAACGCAGGTGGTTCATTGGGCAAATCATCAGGCAAGCCTGTTATTTTCAGCTTCCTTTCTCCCGACCAGCCTTACGAACAGATGGAGACGGCAGAAACTTACACCGTTCGTTTCTATCCGGCAAACCAAACCGAACCGTCAGTTGTTTTGGAATGTAAGAAGATGCCTTCACAGACTCCGATGGAAGGTCAGCCACGCATGTATGTGGGTGAAATTCTGAAAGCATTCGTTAAATAATTACTAATTACTAATCACTAATTACGTGGAAATAAAAGCTAAATTCGATCATTTTAATATCAACGTTACCAATCTGGAACGTAGTATTGCTTTCTATGAAAAGGCATTAGGATTGAAAGAACATCATCGTAAAGAAGCCTCAAATGGCTCCTTCACATTGGTTTATCTGACAGATAACAGCACAGGTTTCCTCTTGGAACTGACTTGTCTGAAAGATCATCCGCAAGCTTATGAACTTGGAGAGAACGAAAGCCATTTATGCTTCCGTGTTGCCGGTGATTATGAAGCTATTCACCAATACCATAAAGAAATGGGTTGGGTATGCTTTGAAAATACAGCTATGGGATTGTACTTCATCCATGATCCGGATGATTACTGGATAGAGGTGCTTCCGGCAAAATGATGAAAGAATGGTAAAATGATAAATGGTAAGATGATAGGATTACATTTCCTCATCTTACCATTTATCATTTTACCATCTTATCATCTTATTTATGACGACCTGCCCTTTTCTTTCGTATATCCGCCTTCATCTTGGCAGCACCGGAACCATGTTTCCCGGTAATATACGATTTCTTCTTGGCTTTAGTTTTCACCTTTCCATCTTCCTTAGGTTTGTCTTTCTTTCCTCTAAAGACGATACCGCCCATTATTGCATCTTCTATACTCATATTCGGTTTCTATTACTATTACATTTATAAGCCAGTGCGAAGTATGGCTTTATCCATATATTGACCACAAAGATAGCTTTTTTCTACTAACAGACTGCATTTTTCGTATCTTTGCGGACAACTTTTAAATATTGAATAGAATGAACACTACGCTGCTTTCTGTTGACAAGGATCCGATGGGTACTGCTATTGCAGATTATTATAAACGACACAAGGCCGAACGACTACGGGTTTTCTCCTCACAGTTCGATGAGGATGAAATTCCGGTAAAGGAACTTTTTCGCATGGAAAAGCAGATGCCTCTTCTGGAACGTACCGCCCTGCAACTGGCTACGGGAAAGATTCTGGATGTGGGAGCCGGAAGCGGTTGTCATAGTCTTGCCTTGCAGGAAGCAGGCAAAGATGTACATGCCATTGATATTTCACCGCTTTCAGTAGAAGTAATGCAACAACGCGGTGTACGGCATGCCACATTACTCAATCTGTTCGATGAACATTTCCAAGAGACATACGACACAATATTAATGTTGATGAACGGTTCTGGAATCATCGGTAAGTTGAAGAACCTGCCTGCCTTCTTCAAAAGAATGAAGCAACTGCTACAACCCAGCGGCTGCATCTTTATGGACTCCAGTGATCTGCGCTATCTGTTTGAGGAAGAAGACGGAAGTTTTGTGATCGATCTGGCAGGTGACTATTATGGAGAAATAGACTTCCAGATGCAATATAAGGACATTCTGGGAGAGTCATTCGACTGGCTTTACATTGATTTCCAGACACTCAGTCTTTATGCAGCCGAAAATGGTTTCCAAGCGGAATTGGTAAAAGAGGGAAAGCACTACGATTATTTAGCCAAGTTGACCTTGAAATAAGGTCAACCCGGACTTTCTGTTTATTATTTCTTTGCCAGCATTTCGTCTATCTTCTTCGTTAATGCGACAAATTCCTCCTCATTGTACAAGCGGGTCAGCATCACAATGCGTCCGTCTTTATCAATCAGTACATTGCGAGTAATGCCGGCATTACGAAGCGCATATTTGGCAAAGATATCTGCACCCGGATCTAATCCCAAAGGATAAGTAACACCGGTTGATTTACCGAATGCAATCACTTTGTCCAGCGGCTCATCACGGTCTATACCAATAAGAGCAAATGCTGAATTATCTTTGTGTTTCAGCCAGATATCTTTTTCTATGAAAGGCATCTCTTTGCGGCATACCCCACACCAACTGGCAGTGAACTGTAACATCACTACCTTTCCACGAAGTTCGGAAAGGGTAACTTTCTTACCGTCTGTCAGGGTAATGGTAAAGTTAGGAGCCATCTCCCCTACTCTTACAATGTAGCCGGTGCTATCGGCAGTTACTTCCTGTGCTTTGCCCGATAAACTACAAAGGGCAAACAAGATAAAAATCAAACTTTTTACTACTTTCATCGATCTTATACTTTAGTTATTTTAAAACGGGAACAATAACGGGAGCACAAAGATCATCACAATTCCCATAATTATCTGTAAAGGCAAACCTACTTTAACATAATCCATGAATGTATAACGTCCTGCAGGCATCACCAATGCATTGGGCGGAGTCGAGAACGGAGAAGCAAAACACATACTGGCAGCCACGGTTACGGCAAACAGGAATGGATATGGACTCAAATCCAACTGTATGGCAGACTGAAGCGCAATCGGTGCAAGAAGTACTGCCGTAGCCGTATTACTAATAAACATAGTCATCAGCGAAGTGGTGAAATAAATACCTGCTAATAACACATAAGGTCCGTAACTACCTAGCCCGTTTACCAGCGATTGGGACACCAATTCGGAAGCTCCGGTCTTTTCCAGCGCCAACGACATAGGCAACATAGCGGCAATCAGAACAATACTTTCCCAGTTAATAGTTTTATATGCCGCTTCCACATTTCGGAAACAGCCGGTAAGCACCATCAGCAAACCTGCAATCATTACTGCCGTTACCGGAGCGACAGGGATAAAATCGAACATCATCATTACCACCATTCCCAACATGATAATGGCGGCAACAGGTGCTTTATGATTCAGGGTTACTTTGGCAGCCTCGGCAAGCGGTTGTCCAAGTACTACCCAATCAGAGGGATCTTCACTCAAACGCGCTATATTCTCCCATGTTCCTTGCACCAACAGCACATCTCCCGAATGCATCTTTTCATCCTTCAAATTCTTTAGGATATACTGACGTTTGCGTTGGATACCCAGAATATTCACCCCATATTTCTCTCTGAAACCAGAATCCTTTACCGGCTTATTGACCAGGTTAGAAGCAGGCATCAATACAATTTCAGCAATACCGATTTCCGTGAATTCAAGTTCATCACTCTTTGATTCTACGGTGCCTTCTGCATCATGCGTATCCAGTAACTTCAATGTATTTTCTTCTGCAAAGCGCTCCACATTCGTAAAATCTCCCAGTACATACAGAATATCATTCTCCTGAATAATAGTATCAGCAGCAGCCATTTCCTGGCTCATCGTCTTAAAGAAATGACGACGCGAAGAAGATGACTGACGGCGAACCTCCATTATACCCACATTATAACGTTGTGGAATACTCAGTTCCTGTATGGTCTTTCCAGTTAAAGGGGATCTACTTTCCACTCGTACCCGACACAAGTTCTGGAACAATTGGTACTCCCCTGCCAGCTCTTTCAGTGATTTATTCTTTTTGCCCTTACGATCCTTATCGCCTTTCTTAGTCAGGAAAATTTTGCTCAATGGAATCAGTATCACCAATCCGACAGCTACACAAACCAGTCCGACAGGAGTAAATGAGAAAAAAGTAAGGGGCGCATATCCAGCAGAAGTCAGTGCTTCCTGAATTACAAGGTTCGGTGGTGTACCGATAAGTGTCATCATACCTCCCATACTACTGGCAAATGCAAGCGGCATCAGTAGGCGACTGACATTAATCTGTGTCCCCATAGCCATACTGACAACAATAGGAAGCATCAAAGCTACCGTTCCGGTATTGCTGACAAAAGCGCCGATGAAGGCAGTCACCAGTACAATAAGAATAAAAAGTTTTAATTCGCTGTCACCGGCTAATTTTAGAATACGACTACTGATCATCTTCGCCAAACCCGTCTGAAAAATGGCACCGCCCACAACGAACAATCCTATCATCATGATCACGACGGAATTGGAGAAACCGGTCAATGCTTCCTCCGGAGTTAGAATACCGAATATAATTAGTAACACCAAAGCACAAAGCGCCACCAAATCCGAACGCACTTTGCCACTCATAAAGAATATCGCAGAAAGGAATAAAACAATGAGAGTAATATACATATAGATATAAAATTTGTCAGTTATTAAACAATTCAACAGTGATTTTTGTTCTAAGGCGTTGCAAATATCACAAAAATCAGCACAATGAACAATAGGGTGAATCCTTTTTGAACTAAATAAGCGACAAATATCTCACTAAATTATAAATAAAGTATAGATTATTAGCATTATATTTATAACTTTGAATCCGGGAATGATATTATGGGATCACCTCTTTTATCAGTTAAATTCTATAACAACAATGGGAAACGACAACACAATTACAGGCACCTTCAATGGAACAATCCACCTGGAATACCTGCCATGCATCAATTATGCAATGATACACAACCATGTACCTTCATGCAATTTCTGCGAACTAATGAACAGTGATGAAGTCGATTGGAACAATATCAAAGTTTCGATAGATGGAGAACTAATTAAGTACTCAGAGAGTATTCTCGAAGTCATTCCGCACGGACAGAACATTCAAATCAACAACCTGGAAATATCACCTGAAAGTGGAAAATTAATCGAATTGACAGAAGGCATCGATACTATCTTTCATCTGGTTATTACGATTTCCGGTGAGATAGCCCATCAGCAAACATTTCCCATCAAACTGATGGCATACGATCAGTGGACCGGTTCCAGGATTATGCCCGAACTCTTAGCTACATTTGTTACTCCCAATCATCCCATACTTTCAAGAATAAGCGTAAAAGCCTCACAATTCCTCGAAAAGTGGACCGGAAACTCTGCCTTAGACGAGTATCAGACACAGGACCCCAACCGAGTACGTGCACAGGTAGCTGCTATTTATGAAGCTCTCCGGTCTGAGTCTTTAATATATTCTACAGTTCCAGCCAGCTTTGAAACTTCGGGGCAGCGTATCCGCTTGGTAGATAATGTACTCACCAGCAAACTAGGCACATGTATAGACCTGACTTTACTCTATGCTTCCTGTCTGGAAGCCAATGGCATTCATCCTCTTTTAGTCTTGTTGAAAGGACATATATTGGTAGGTGCATGGCTTACAGAAGATATTTATCATCAAACCGTAGGCGATGATGCTTCCTTTTTACTCAAAGGGAGTGCAAATGGCATCAGCGACATTGTATTAGTAGAGACAACCGCACTGGCATCTTCTCAAAATATTTCATTTGAAGAAGCTGCTACAATGGCTCAGAGAGAACTCAAAGAAGAAAACAGATTCGAGCTGTTTATCGATGTATATAGGTGCAGACTGGATAAAATCCGTCCATTGCCACAACGCATAAACCATAACGGTGAATGGCAAATAGAAAACAGCGGAATAGAACATGAGAATGTAACCCAAAGAATACACCGACTGGAGCGGTATGAAATAAAACTGGAGGACAGCAAGGATGAAATAACCAAGCAGATTATTTGGGAAAGAAAACTGCTGGATTTTTCTCTACGCAATAATCTGATTAACATCCGTCTTGGTAGAAGGGTTATACCATTCATATCTTTTGAAATTGACCATCTGGAAGATCATTTGCAAGCCGGAGAAAACTACCAGATATTACCCAGTCCCGCTAAAAGTAAAATAGAACCGGGTGAGACAGGTCTCTATGATTCTTCTTTATGGAAAGAGAATTTGGAAGAATTAGTAATCAGCGAGCTGAGAAACAAAAAACTTCGTTCTTATCTGACCGAAAGCGAACTTCAGAACTCACTCAAATTTGTATACCGTACATCGCGAACCGCCATCGAAGAAAATGGCGCCAATTCACTGTTCCTCGTTTTAGGAATCCTGAAGTGGTACGAGTCTCCTAAGAGCGTGAAACCACGCTTTGCTCCTATCTTACTGTTACCGGTAGACATTGTGCGCCGTGGAGGTTCAAGCGGATATATCATCCGCACCAGAGACGAAGAAATAATATTGAACATAACGCTCGTCGAACTATTGAAACAACAGTTCAGTGTTAATCTTTCCGGGTTGAATCCGTTGCCAAAAGATGATAGTGGCGTAGACGTGAAAAAGATATTCGCTACGATTCGTACCTGCATTCGTAATATGAAAGGTTGGGATGTAGTGGAAGAATCAATGTTGGGGCTATTCTCATTCAACAAGTTTGTCATGTGGAACGATATTCATACCAATGCAGACAAATTGAAAGAGAACGCCATTATAGCCAGTCTGATGGAAAATCGTATTCAATGGCAGGATACGACTCCGGAAATTGACGCCAGAGAAATAGACAGAAATCTTGAACCTATCCATTTTGCCATCCCTGTTGATGTTGACTCTTCGCAGCTGGAAGCCGTTATTGAATCAGGAGAAGGAAAGAGCTTCATATTGCATGGGCCTCCGGGAACCGGTAAATCACAGACCATTACCAATATGATAGCCAATGCCCTGTACAAAGGAAAACGTGTGCTATTTGTAGCTGAAAAGATGGCGGCACTTTCTGTTGTACAAAACCGTCTGACTAAGATAGGATTAGATCCGTTCTGTCTGGAACTACATTCTAACAAGGTCACTAAATCTCATTTTCTGGCTCAGCTTCAGAAGGCTATAGAAGTCATCCACATTCAGTCTCCAGCCGAGTTTGAAAGTACTTCAAAGCAATTATTTGAGCGTAGAAAGAAATTAATCGATTATATGGAAGCATTGCATCATCCCCATGCTTCCGGCTTTTCTCTTTATAATTGCATTACAAACTACTTATCGATACAGGGAGATGAATTGTCTATCGACTTTTCTCTGTTTCCCTCTATCACCAAAAATCAACTGACAGACTTTTGCGAAAAGATCCAGGAACTGGATACAGTTTTTCAGATAATAGGGCATCCGCAAGACCACCCATTAAAGGGGCTGGAACCATACGATACTTTCATAGAAAGCTCTCAAAAATTACAAGCCGGAATCAGGCGCTTTATTAATTTATTCACCTCAATTACCACTAACAGAAAGTTACTTTCAAATAGTCTGGGAATCTCGATACCTGATAATTGGGATGGGATCAACTGGATGGGCAAGATATGTAACCAGCTTCTATCCATCCCATATCTGAATAAAACGTTATTGGAAATGGGTGGTAATACCGACTTGATAGAAGAATGGAAAGATATTATCCTGTCCGGTCGTAAGCGAGATCAGTTACAAGCTGAACTGGGTAAAGAGTATGCACCTCAAATTCTGGGAGAAAATGCATTTGCCCTCCAACAAGAATGGAAAGCTATCGAATTGAAATGGTTCTTACCCAAATTCTTTGCCAAACGTTCTTATTTGAAAAAACTCAGACTTTACAATACGAGTTTGCAAGCGGTACAAATACCAAGCCTGTTAGAAAAGCTAAATGCTTATCAAAAGAATAATAAGATCATTCAGGAACAATCTTCCGAATTATCATCTTCTTTCGGCTTCTTAGGAAGAAAGAGCAAAGAGAAATGGGATGATATTGATTCTATACTTAAGAATCTTCCGATAATTTACAACACTTTATCGGAATACGCAGCAATCGTTCAACAGCCATTCGCAGAAGTTCTGAATCAATTTGCAAATAAAATCAGTATTGACTGGAACGCATTCCAACAGTCTAATAAAGATACATTCAGGCAACTAATCGATACATCCAACGAGTTGAATACGGTTCTCAATGAAATAAAAGGTTTATGCTACATACAACTGCCGGATAATAATCTTGAAGTGAAACTACCGGTTCTACTGAATACCTGGCTAACTCACTTCAATAAGATTAAAGATTGGGGACAATGGTGCATCCGTAAGAGAGAATTGGAATCTCTGCATTTAACCGTAGTTATCAACTATATAACAGATAAGCATAAAAGCGGATCGGAAGCTTCTAATGCGTATATGAAAGGCGTTTATCACCAATTAGCTCTAAAAAACGTTGATGCGGACGAAACTTTACGCCTTTTCAACGGGTTGCTATTTGAGGAAATGATCAGCAAATACAAACAACTGACTATCGATTTTCAGGAGTTGAGTAAAAAAGAACTATACTGTAGATTAGCAGCCAGAATACCATCACTAACAATGGAAGCTGCCTCCAGTTCCGAAATAGGAATTCTAAAAAGGAACATTTCAAATGGAGGACGTGGCACATCTATCCGGAGAATTATAGACCAGATACCAACTCTGTTGCCCAAGCTATGTCCATGCATGTTGATGAGTCCGATATCAGTGGCTCAGTATATCGATCTGGATGCAGAGAAGTTCGATCTTGTTATTTTCGACGAAGCATCACAGATGCCTACCAGCGAGGCAGTCGGTGCAATAGCCCGCGGCAACGCATTAGTCGTAGTAGGTGATCCCAAGCAAATGCCTCCGACAAGTTTCTTCTCCTCTTCACAAGTAGACGAGGAAGAAGCTGAATTTGACGATATGGAGAGCATTCTGGATGATTGCATCTCGTTATCCATTCCATCCCGTTATCTGACTTGGCACTATCGGAGCAAACACGAAAGTCTGATTGCTTTCAGTAATTCTCAGTATTACAATGGAAAGCTATATACTTTTCCTTCTGTGGATGACAGAGTTTCAAAAGTACGTTTAGTTCAGGTAGATGGTACATATGATAAAGGACGTACACGCAGCAATCATGCCGAAGCTGAAGCCATTGTGAAAGAAATACTGAACCGGCTACGTACACCTGAAGTTCCTGAAAAAAGCATAGGCGTCGTATCTTTCAGCCAAGTACAGCAAAATTTGATAGAAGATATGCTCATTGAGGAACTGAACAAATATCCCGAATTGGAAGAAAAAGCTTTCCAAAGTAATGAACCTATTTTCATCAAGAATTTGGAGAATGTGCAAGGTGATGAACGGGATATTATTCTTTTCTCTATAGGATACGGCCCGGACAGGAATGGTAATGTATCTATGAATTTCGGACCATTGAATAATCAAGGTGGCGAACGTCGTCTGAATGTAGCCGTATCGCGTGCACGTTATGAAATGATTATCTTCTCAACCTTACGCTCCGAACAAATAGATTTGAAACGTACAAAGTCCAAAGGTGTGGAAGGCCTAAAAAGGTTTCTTGAATTTGCAGAACGCGGCACCTCACCTGTTCCGGCCATCCAGCTACAGAACCTACAACAAAGTAATCTTATTACTTTAATTGCACAGGAACTTACTCAGCGTGGTTATAAAGTGGATACTCTGGTAGGACGGTCAAACTTTAAGGTGGATTTAGCGATTGTCAATCCATTGCAACCGGATACATATATTCTAGGGATATTGTGTGACGGCAGAAACTATTATGAAACCAAGACTACAAGGGACCGTGAAATAGTACAACCGAATGTTTTGCAGATGCTCCACTGGAATGTAATGCGTGTATGGTCCGTCGACTGGTTTGAACATAAGGAGAACGTCGTGGAGCGCATTATCAAAAAGCTGGAAGATTTAAAAAACACAAAAGTAGAAGAACAGCCTCCTCTTCCGATAGAGAATAATGTTCTGAAAACATTCAGTATAGAGAATGAACCTGTTGTAGAGTTAGTGAACAATCGAGAAAGAGAATATATATTTGCTGACTTGCCCGATATAGGCTACAGTACAGATATCGATACCGTAATGGCTTCCTCCTATCAAGTTAAAAAACAACTTCAACAAATAGTCAAGATTGAACAGCCCATAACAAATACTCTGCTATATAAAAGGATATTACGAATTTGGAATCTAACAAGAGTTACCACCCGTTTACAGGTATTTATCGACAATCTTCTTGAAGATGCATATAAAGACCCTTTATCGGGAGATACTATAATTTACTGGGAAGATGAAGAGAAAGCTAAAGACTGCGACTTTTACCGCATCAACTCCAAACGCGATATTCTGGATATTCCAATCCTAGAAGTAATGAGCGCCGCCCGCTATGCCATAGAGCAACAGATATCTATGCCGACTGAAGATCTGAAACGGCTGACTTCCCAACTTCTCGGTTTCAGTAGGAAAGGAAACAATCTAGATATGGTAACGGAACAGACTATACAATTACTGATTGATCAAGGAATATTCAGCCATGCGAACGGAATGGTATCCATGAACAATTAGGGTTCATGGATACTTTTTTCCGAAAGGGAAGAAAACAAGATGGAAAAGAATGTCTACCTAATAGTCTTCGATAGTGGAATTTCCAAATATATCCTTTTTGATAATCTGCTTGTGCCCTTTATTGTCTTCAATAATAGTATTGCCAAAGATATCTTTTTTGACAGTCTTCCTATTGCCATTATTGTCCTCAATAATCGTATTCCCTAAAATATCTTCTTTAATAGTTTTCTTATTACCATTATTGTTTTCAATAGTAATATTTCCTAAAATGTCTTTTTTGATTGTAATCTTATCACCATTATTACCTTCAATAATAATATTTCCCAGAATATCTTTTTTAATCGTAATCTTATTACCATTATCATCTTCAATAATCGTATTGCCTAAAATGTCTTTTTTGACTGTTTTCTTTTCTTGATTGACTATCGAATATTCGTAACTATCCTCGATAGAATTAACACTATAGCTCTTCGTTATATGGGGAGCTAAAACAGACTGAACTGTAAATAGGATAAATAGAATCTTTTTCATGGCGTATTTCTTTTGGTTTGTAACAAAAGTAATATGGGAAAATGAGAACTAACTGGTGAATTCTATAATTATTGATAGGGAAAAACCTAAAATTAATACTTTTCATGTGCTACAATCGTATCGTTTTAGGAGGCTCGGACTACATTCGGTCTACACTCGCACGATTTTCTACCCAAATGGCAGGGTAGCTAAGTCACTGAAGGTCAATAAACAACAAATGCCCTGAGTATTTCTACTCAGGGCATTTTGTTCGTTTTGAGGTTCCTGGCGGAGCATCTTCAACACTTACTATCAATTTATTAGATTAGTGTCGGTCTACACTCGGACTACATTACCTCAAAAAACTCCAGAAACGCCTCAAAGCTTGTCTTCTTTTTAATACTTATTTATAATGTACTCTTGTCCACTAAATCGGAGCCGCTTGCAATGGCACATTTGGCAACATCCTCCACATGGACATGTTTTTTAAGCTCTATGATCTGCCCTTCGAGCTTACCTATTTCACGATTTAACTCTTCATTTTTAGATTTCAATTCCTTGTTCTCTTTTCTTAAATAAAGTGTTAAACTATCATTATTGGCTGCAAATACTTCATCATTCTGAATCATCTCACCTTCTCCAGTAAGCAACCAACGGGCATTGACATCTTTGAATACATTTAGAAATTTTTCAATATTCTCACCTGACAGACTACTACCTCGTTTCCGAGCGGAATTAATAATACCGACGGTCAGACCACACCTTACGGTAATCTGATTATCATTTAAACCGGCATATTCCTTATATCTATCTAATCTATCTATAAAAGTTTCACTCATATTAAAATTTTCTAATATAAAAGAACAATATATTAGAATTTTCTAATATATTTGCAGTGTTATTTCAAAAACAGTGAAACAAATGTACGATAAAAACGAAACAAAAGCAATAGCGAAAAAACGCTATTCATTCAAAAAGGGCTATTTACAAGTCACTCTCTCACAGAAAAAGGAAGTGAGGGAAAAACTTATGTCCGCGCTCAAAATCTCTCGCCTGACTTACTTCAGTAGTCTTCTTAACGGTGGTATCATAGATATCAGCCTGCCGAAGTATGAAAAGATAAGTGCTGTATTCGGAGAATATAATATCCTTGATGTATGGGATATCTCTCCCCTAAATTGAGCTATATGAATCTTAAAGCCAAACTTGGATCACGGGAATTTGAAGTACTTGAATGCATCGCATGGGGAGCTTCGCAGAAAGAAACTGCGAGCTTTCTCGGCATAGCACTTCGAACCGTCGACAACACGGTTCGGAAAATCAAGTTAAAGACGGGCCTACAAAAAGCTGCAGAGCTCTCAGCTTATTTCTTCTGCACCCAATTCAACATATCATTTGATCTTTCCCCTGTGGCAAGAATGAGATTAGCCACTGGGCTACTCGTTCTTTTTGTCTTCACAGGTATAGACTTTAAACCCAGTCAGATATTTGTTAGCCGTAACAGGCGAGCACGTATAGAAATCCGGATCCCAATGCGCGCTCGGGAAATCGAGATTTCATCCAGTTAATTAATTATTAATCATTTTTCGGGATTTAAGGAATCCCCCGGTAAAGTCCGGTTTATGTGTTATACATTAGTTCTATTCACAAATGAGACAGCGGGGCGGTATAGTTCCCGTCCCGCATATCTCTATTTAAAAACGCTATGAGAACAGTTACTACACCATCCCCATCAAGAAGCAAGGATAAACGTACTAAAGCAGATTTATTCATTAATGAGAATCCGGAAGATTTAGAAATAGTTCGGCAACACTCCCGTGATCGTGATAAAAAACCGCTCCGAATCGACGCGCGAACAATCATAATGGTTAAGCCTGAATTATGTACACCGCAACACGCGGCAAAACTCCGGGCAAAGTTTGAAAAAGCAAGAAAGCACGCTCGCTAAAGAGCAATCTTTATATTAATAATTTAATGAAGCCGACTGAAAAGGACAGTCGTCGGGACAGCCCCGGGTTAGGGTTAGTACCGGGGTGGTACCCGGTACTTTTAAAATACTCTCACAATAAAATCAGAAAAATGGAAAAAAAGAATATTGAAAAGATATTAGTAGATTTTGCAACCAATTGTACAAGCGAAGATTTGAATGGTATTTGTATTCTCTCCGGAAAGATAAAAGATAAATCTTCAATGGCCGCTGTAATGTTTGGAAATCCTGTAGATATTATTTTAGCAATAATCAGAAGTATGGATGCAGATCATCTAATGAAAGTAATATTAGAAGTTGCCTTTGAAAATAAGGACTTATTAAAAACCCTTTCTACCTCTGAAATCGAAAAGTTATTTAGGGATTTCCAGAAAAACTAATGGAGGAAACTGAATAAAAATGAAAACAAAATTTGTAAAAGAGACAGATCGTAAAGGCACTTATATTATTGAAGGTTCGTTTGATGGTACGTTCTTTAATATAAAAAGATTCATTTGTCAAGTTCAAGAACAAGAAACCAAAAAAGAAACGCAGGAATTAGCTGATTTTATTTTATCAAAACTTAATTCCTAACAAATCAGATATGAGCAGAATCCAATTACACAAGTCCATTCAGCATATTACAACGACTGATGGCAAATTGAGCGATAAGACAATAAAGTTAATCAATAAAATGGCAAAGAAAGCGTATGGAAACAAATGACATCATGCAGCATATTGATGAACTGCTGCAAGGTTACTCAAATGAAGAGTGTGCGGAGATTTTAAAGGAAGTAATAAGTGAATGCCAGTCACGGATTGAGAATTGTGATGAAGGTGTTTACACCAATTCATAACAGTATAGAAATGAGTAAAATCAAGTATAAAAAAATAGCCCTGCTATCAGTGAAGATAACAGGACTAATAAAAAGCTGGCGACTACCTACTCTCCCACTATTACGCAGTAACATCGGCGTGACAAGGTTTAACTTCTCTGTTCGGAATGGGAAGAGGTGGAACCCTCGTACTATAATCACCTTAATAAATTCAGTTTGGCAGAACACTAGTTTAGGGTCCTCAGGGGAGGATTTTTCAACCTATTATCCCCCTAGCATAAATTTGTATGCCAACCGTTTGACGGTCACGAGTGGAAGGCAATTAAGCCAACGCTATTGCTAGAATAACCAACCATTTAACAATGGTAGCTATGTCTATATTTATCTAAACATTTACTTTCATTATGAATAATGTTTTAAGGTTTAACAAATTCACCAAACTGAACGGTGTAAAAGTATATAATAATAATTGAATAGCAATGATAATAGCATGGTTTTCTTGCGGAACAACATCCGCAGTTGCTTGTAAGATAGCATTGAGCTTATACGAAGATATACAATTCTACTATATAGAAACAGGTTCTTGCCATCCTGATAATGCCCGATTCCTTGCAGATTGTGAAAAGTGGTACAGGCAGCCTATACACACTATCCGAAGCGACAGATATACTTGCGTAGCCGATGTTCTACGGAAAGGATTTATCAATGGTGCGCATGGTGCTGCTTGTACTCTTGAACTGAAAAAGAAAGTTCGGTATAAGTTGGAAAAGGAGCTTGGTTCTTGGGATGGCCAAGTTTGGGGATTCGATTATGACCCGAAAGAAATAAACCGGGCTATTCGACTGAAACAACAATACCCAGACACAAAACCTTTGTTCCCGCTCATTGAACGCCAAATTACAAAACCGGATGCAATGGGGATGCTTTGGAAAGCCGGCATTGAAATTCCTGCCATGTACAAGATGGGCTACAATAACAATAATTGTATCGGTTGTGTCAAAGGTGGTATGGGTTATTGGAATAAGATACGGAATGCCTTTCCAGATGTATTCAATGAGGTAGCCCAGATTGAACGTGACGTTGGCGCTACTTGCTTAAAAGACAAAGAAGGACGTATCTTCCTAGATGAATTGCCAACATGGAGAGGAGATCCAGTGGAAGAGATTATACCGGATTGCTCTCTTATCTGTCAGATAGAGTTTCAGGAAATACTTGATAGGCAGGTAGAGCGAGTTTTGAAAGGAGAAATTAGTATTAACGATGTAGCCTAATTAGGCTCAAAACAAAGTAGAAATGAAACAATTCCATGAAGAAAATCCACCGATTGAGGAAGAATTTAACCCGTGGGATGATAAAGAAAGAGCAATATAATTTGATAATAACTAAATATAAAGGAGTAATATAATGAAGCAAAGAATTTTTCTTTTAGCAATCAAAAGGAGTAACAAGCATGAAGGTACTACTTATTGTATAGGTGTTTATAAACTGGGAACTCCAAATATGGAGTTTGTTTTAGGTGAAACTGACAATGATCGAGATTATAAACCAGGTGATGAAGTTTCATATATTTATAATGCCGACTATGCAGCCAATTTACAGAGTGCTTTAAATTGGCTGAACAGTATTAAGTAACTAATGAAAAACAGCAATGAAAGGGATTAAAAATGACAACACAGGAACTTATCAACAAACTGGCTCAGATTGAAGACAAGTCAAAAGAAGTTAGACTGTTGAGCGCTGATCAGTCGAACGATGCAATATATGAGATCTATATTGACAATGATTTTATTTATCTGTTAGGAGAATAATAACTTAAAAAAACATTATGATTGATGCAATTTATAGAAACAATTTGTGCAAGTTCACACAAACTGAGAATGCAGAGAGGTGCGATTTCTTGCAGTTTTTAAAACGTACGAGTATGATCGAACCTTGTGGATCTGAAAATGAATACAGAAACAATGTGCATCTGCTTAGTAAGTTGTGCGCAATAGGATATTTAGTCATTGGGTACAAGGATCTAAACAATCCTCGCGCTGTATTCTGTGAGTCCGGTACCAGGAACGGAAAAACGCTCTTTGCAAACCTTTTTAAAGAGATATCCCGAATGTATATTGTGCAAGGCAAAATCGGTGATCCATTCCTTTGGTCGGAAATGCCGGAGGACATTAAGATAGTCCTCATTGAGGATTTTTCAGAATCATTCAAATTAGAAACCTTATTCAATAATATTACAGGGGATTGGTATATCAACAAAAGAGGTGGACGGCACAGTTTTCTTCCATTCAGTAAATCACCAAAACTCATATTGACAAGCACTCAACCGTTGACATCCAAAGATCCCAGTTTGACACATCGCATGTGGCGACTTCAGTTTTCTGATTACTATGGCCAAGAGCACAGGGTCGAAAGTGACTTCGGGAAATTATTTTATCACGAATGGGATACAACAGATTGGGCGTATATCTGGGAACTGATTGCGGATTGCATTCATTTATACCTACGATATGGCTATATAAATACTGATATAAATGAGTGCCGTTAGCTGATCTGATGTAGTCCTGTCACTACATCAGAGAAAAGCCGTAATTCGCAGAATGATTAAATAGGAAACTATGTACTTTACTAAAAATGACATTGATCGAATAACAGAGGCATCTAAAGGTCACTTACTTGATGTCGCACAGGATTTTCATGAACTCCGAAAATCCGGAGTCAATTATGTTTGTGATTGTCCTCACTGTGGGGTAGCCCGAAAGTTTAGTATCAATCCGAACAAAGAGGTCTTTGGGTGCTTTTCATGCCATGAGGTAAACGGCAGCGGTGCACTTTCATTTCTGATGAAAGTTGAAGGCAAAGAATACACTGCAGCACTTGAACACCTGGCTAACAGGTTCAATGTCCTACTGGACGAGAAGCCCCAACCTAAAAAGATAAAGAAGCTCAAAAAAGGCAGTAAAGCAGCTAAAGGAGTGGATGTAGACAGCTATTGTGCGCGTATGCTGGCTGCTTCCGGATTAACCTTTGAGGATGTTACTGCAAAGGTGTATAAAAGCGATGATAAACAAGCCATATTCGAGCTAAGAACATTTCGCCCAGGTACTATTGATGAACGTGGAGCCATCACCAAGGGCGACGATGTTATCATCGAATATTATGATCTTGACGGTATGCCTGTCACCTACTACCGCAAAGACAGTAAGAAACGTATAACCAACGAAAAGAAAGAATACTTTCGGGTCCGCTGGCAGTTCCCGGACTCACATCTTGACAAGGAAGGGAAACCCTTTAAGTACAAGTCGCCTCCCGGATCCGGAACACCGGTGTATATTCCGGAACGCATACGTAAGATGTTTAAGGAAAAAACACCTATTCCTCGCCTCTATATTCAGGAAGGAGAAAAGAAAGCGGAAAAGGCATGCAAACACGGTATTCCGTCGATTGCCGTCTCCGGCATTCAGAACCTTGGAATGAACGGATCTCTACCGGAAGATGTGGTGCGTATCATCACAGAATGCCAGGTTAAAGAGGTCGCGTTTATCTTTGATTCAGACTGGAACGACATCTCAACGAATATAAAGATCAATGATCAGGTAGAAAAGCGTCCTCGAAATTTCTTCTATGCAGCCCGGAACTTTAAAGAGTATATGCGGACACTCAAAAACCGCAATATCTATGTCGAGATCTTCATCGGACATATCCAGAAGAATGACGCCGGAGATAAAGGGCTTGACGATATCCTGGCAAACACTCTCTCAGGAAAAGAAGACGAGCTGGCCACAGATATAAATTATGCCTGTAATGATAAGAAGGGTTTAGGGAAATATGTCGAGATGTTTAAGGTTACCACCTTAACCGATCACAAGCTGCAAGAATTTTGGTGTCTGCATACGCACGAGGCTTTTGCTGAACTTCATAAAGATGTGCTAATCAATCTTCCGGAGTTTGTTTTCGGTCGATATCGCTGGAAGTTCGATGAGTCCGGAACGTTAGTCCTGGCACAACCTTTTGATGATGATGAAAAGTTTTGGAATGAAGTTTCTAAAAGTGACCGTTCCGGAAACGAACGTACGGAAATAGAGTTTTGCTATGTCAACTCACAGAATTTCTTGCAGAACCGAGGCTTTGGTCGCCTCCGGCGCCTGGATCGAAGTTTTCAGTTCATTCACTTGGATCCGCCAGTCGTTCGCCCCATCGAAGCCAGTGACGCACGCGATTATCTGTTTCAGTTCGCTAAACATTACTGTAAAAAAGAGGTTAACGAAATGCTGATCAAAGGAGTATCCCAATATGTAGGGCCTGACAAACTTTCTCTGCTCGGATTCATCGAACCCAACTTCATCAAGCCGAACCGGGAAAGTCAATATCTCTACTTTGATAAGAACTGTTGGTATATCAATAAAGATACAGTAAAAGAAATCGGTTATGAAAGCATTACTCACCATATCTGGGAAGAACAGAAGAAAACCATTCCTGCCAAGTACCTGGGTGAACCGCTGATCCACTTCAAGATGAAGGACGGCCAATGTAGTTATGATATTACAAAAGATGGAAGTTCCTGCCAGTTCTTAACGTTCCTGATCAATGCCAGTAATTTCACGTGGAGAAAAAGTCCGGAAGAAATCGAAGAAGCGGAAGAGAATGAGAACCGGATCCATTTACTCAGCAAACTTTGTGCTATCGGCTACATGGCGATGGAGGCAAAAGACAACAATGTCGCCAGGGCGGTGATCGGCATGGACGGAAAGCAGTCAGAAGTCGGAGAGTCTAACGGACGCTCCGGAAAGTCACTGATTGGTGAGCTTATGCGTAATGTCGTGCCTACTGCCTATATATCCGGAAAACGAAGTGATATCTTCAGTGATCAATTTATCTGGAATGATGTGCAGGAAAACACAAAGCTGGTATTCATCGATGACGTGCTTCAGAACTTCAACTTCGAGTTTTTGTTTCCGGTTATTACCGGTGATTGGACTATCAACTATAAAGGCGGTCGAAGAATAACCATACCTTTCGCCAAGTCTGCCAAGATCTACATACCTACGAATCATGCCATCCGGGGAAACGGATCCAGCTTTAAGGATCGCCAATGGCTGATCGCTTTCTCCGACTTCTATAACGACGTACATAAGCCATTAGATGATTTCGGCTGCTTGTTCTTCTCCGAATGGGATTATGATCAATGGAACCTCACCTGGAACCTGCTTGCAAACTGTATTCAGCTCTATCTTGAGTTTGGAGTTATCCAGGCACCAGGCGAACGTCTTGAGCAGCGCAAGCTACGCCAGGAAATCACCGAACCGCTGATTTCCTGGGCAGACGAATATTTCTCAGACCCGGCACATCTCAATACCAGGTTGGTACGGAAAGAACTCTATGACTCTTTTTGCAACTATGACCCGGCTCAGAAAAAGATATTCAACAGTACAACTATATTCAAAAGGAAGTTTAAACTTTATTGCGAATGGAAAGGCTTCACATTTAATCCGCATAAGTATGATCCGGTAACCGGTAAGCCCCACCAGTTTGATAAGGACGGTAATCCCATTGTCGACGACAAAGCCGGCGGAGTTGAATACTTCACAGTCGGATGCAAAGATATCGCTCCCGAAAGCAATGATTATACTGAAAATGATTACCCAAACCTGCCGTTTCAGACCAAGGCGGACAATGAACTATTAGACTATTAATATGATCTTAAAAAAGAAAACAATCGACTCGCGTCTAGCCAGGATCATGGCAGAATTGATACTTGAAGATAACTTGCCGATCCACATGGAAATCGGTAGGGCCTCCGGCGGTAATATAGATATACTGATCTCATACGAACCGGAAGATGAACCCGCTTACCTGGACTTAATAGATGCTATCTTAGAACCTATATACTCATTGTAATGGCACCGACTTATTCAGAATTAGTTAAGGAACTATATCCTCTTTATGAGCAGGAACCCACCCGGTTTATGCACTTTTATAATGCTGTCTATATGAAGTTACTCAGCATTCAGGAGGGTGAAGTCTTGCGCATAGCAGATCACTGTAGTAAGAAAACTATGAATATGTTTATTAAGGTGGCAAGTCTGTTTATTATCGAAGACACATGCAGGAAAAGTATAACGGATGATCTGTTGGAGTTCTCGGATGATTATTCAATGATCAAAAGATGCTGCAAATTTATCCCGTCGCGCCCCTACCGCAAAGGAGAGAAAAGACTATAATATCCCAATTTATTACCCTGTAAAGGTAGGCAATTTTAGCGACATACGCAATAATATTATGATAAAAAAAGAGAATAAAATACAGGTAGTAGTAGCACCAACAAGCCAGGAGCGCGAGCAGCTGATCGCACGCCTGGCAGTTCGCTACGGCTTTGCCCTGATTCAATCCGATGCCGTTAAAATCATCCGGAAAGATATCTATTCGATTGATCTTTCGACGGCTTATTTCGTGCTCTGCAGCAACTACAATTTTCGCGGATCGGTAATCACCACACAAAGACTTTATGAACTAGCCGCACGAGGTATTTGCGTGATTGTAGGCGTTAAGAGCCTGCCACGCGAATATGAGTTCGTGTCGCATACCTTTTATCCAGGTGACTTCAGATAACACAAAGCGGAGTATTCTTGTAAGCACAAGGCGGAGTATTATCGGAAACACAGAGCGGAGTATTCTATCGGCGGCGGTACGCATGTACTGCCGCCTTTGTTTTCTTCCGTTTCCCCTCCCACCCCTTTCATTAGAAACAAACTTTTTGAACAGATGTGCCGATGGACGGCAAAAGCGGAATGAGGGTGACTATATATTCTTTTTATTATTTTTTTCTTTTTCAAAAATACCCTGCATAAAAATAGAAATATTTTTGTACTTTCGTACGAAGCCCTATTTTTCGGCATTTATTACATTATAAATCAAAGATTTAAACACTGCACGATTTTCGTACAAAACGGTACGAATTGCACTTTTTTGTACAAAATGGCGTTTTGTACGCAGAATGAAATTCCGTACAGAAAAAGTACGCGTTTTGTACGGGCGTAAAACACTGATAATCAGAATAGACAAAGACAACACAGGTACAATTTGCACTAAAGTACAAAAAAATAGTACTGATATCGTAAGGGGGGAATTAGCTATAAGATACTAAAAATGTAGACCGATAGCAATATAATCCACTTATTTTTATTACTTTAGCTCTATACACTTTTACTATTAACCATGACTACCAAGATAAATGTACCTGCACATATCCGGGAATACCTGATCGGGAAGTTCTGTAACTTTGAGGATACAGCGGTCAGATTTCCCGATTCATTAGATATCTATCATGTGATATATGATTTATTGGAGAAACGCCCTGCCGATCACCAGGTAGATAAGGGAAACCTGACTATTTATCTACCTGCACGATCCATCGGTAAGAACCCGGAGACATACAACTATCTCGGAATGCGGTCACAGATGATCATTAACCGCAAACTGGAACTTCTTATGTGGGCAGAATTACATGATACGGTAGACGAACAGAAACATCGGTATGGTGTGAACTTTATAGTCGGTATTCATGCCTTTATGAGCAAGTACGGAATTTCTTCTCTTACGGAAGATGCGTTTTTAAAAAACTACTATCGTTGGCGAACTAAGGTAAGGCCGAAAGAAGAAAAACGGCAATACACCCGAAAAATTTAACCCAAGCAAGTGTAGTTAATTGTCCGATTTTCGTGCAAAAACAGTGTAAAAACAGGAGTAAAAGCGTGACAAAACACGCGCAATCACTAATAATCAACCAGTTATGAACAATTTAGGCGGTTATAAATCTGTTGAGCTTGTCTTTATTGACGAGTTGTCATACTTTGCGGTTACTTCACCCTCCGGCGTATACCTTCGGAAAAGCAAAGATACCCAACGTTTACTACCCTTACGTCAAAGTGGAGCCTCAGTAGATGCCACTCCCAAAAATGAGAGTTCCGGTACCTTGTACACACACAAAGCAATAATCAGTCTGCTTTCTGCAGGGGTTGATAAGCGATTGATAGCGGAACTGGAACAAGTAGCCGCACGCGGATCCATCCTGATCGCAACTACCAACAATAATGAAAAGCGGATTTTTGGTAACCCGAATTATCCACTGTTCGGAACCTTTGCAGAAATACCAGGAGAAAAGCCGTCAGACTTCAGACATTATGAGTTATCCATCTCTGCAACCTGCATTCATCCTGCATTAACACTGACAGAATAGCGTCCTTCTACACCTCTTTATAACTGCGTATCATTGCATCAAAAATAATGCAATGAGTCAAAATCGCATCATTCTTTCCGATTCATCAGTAAATTGCTACGGTTACCGGGTTCTCACTGAAGGCCTCAATATTGAAGCCTTCAAAAAGAATCCGGTCATGCTGTATATGCATTTTCGTGATGAAGGTTCACCCATCTGGGGGAACTATAAAGCAATCGGCCATTGGGAAGACATACAGATAAACGGCGATGAACTTTCTGCTATTCCTATTTTCGACAAGGTAGACGACCTCTCCAAAGAGGTAGCCGCGAAGTATGAAGCAGGGACTTTCTCCGCCGCATCCATCGGTATACAAATCATTGCCACAAGTGCCAATAAAGAGCTGCTTCTGCCAGGACAGACACGTGAAACCGTGACTGAAGCCTTATTAATGGAAGCATCCATCGTTGACATTCCGGCAAATCGCAACGCCGTACGCTTATATGACCGTTCTACGTCCGCTTTACTGGCTACGGGCATGGATACGAAATGTGTGCCAGAATTACCTAAACCCCAATTAAACGTTATGAATTTTAAACCCAGTTGGAAAACAGTTTGTGCTTTCCTGAAGATTACAGACGATAAGGCGGCCACGACCGAACTCTCCCTGGAGAATATCGAGTCTCTGGACGCTGAGATGAAGCGTCTGAAGGACGAGAACGGAACGCTCGTCCAGGCTAAGAAGGACATTGACGAGAAGCTGACAGCTTCTACCGGTGAAGTCGCTCAACTGAAAAGCAGTATCGAAACAAAGGATACTGAGATCAGCACGCTGAAAAGCAGTATCGAAAGCAAAGATACCGAGATCACCCAGCTCAAAGAGCAAGTACAGAACCTGAAAAACAATGCTGCCCATGACAGCAAGGGGCTGACTCCGAAACAGGAACCTGAAGGTGAAGGAGAAGCGGATCTGGCATCCTTCTGTGCAAAAAGTGACGGTAACTATGCCACCATGACTGAGAGACTTAAAAAAGAAGGATTAATCTAAACCTTAACTTATGAAATTAGTAGATGTATCAAAACTTCAGGAAAGCCTTATTATTTATGACAAGGCGCTCCGCACACTGCCTTTTGCAACTTTAAGCGAGGTAGCGGCAAAACTCAAGCTGAACGTGATGGACCTGCAAGGCAAGCATTCACGTATCAACGAACGCCGCAAAGCCGGCGGTACCCAATCCTATAAGATTGGCAAGGAATTCAAAGAATTCGAGCAGATATTCGGTTATGAACCTTCGCTGATCGAACCGAAAGATGTAGTTTTCATCACACGTGAGAACTCTCAGAAGTATGATGATAACGAATTGCTGGTTATCGGTGGATCTCCTGTGAGCAATATCACAAAGAAACACCCAATGGAAACAAAGATCGTGTTCGGCTTGACCACTTCTCACGCTGAAGATATCGTGTACTCTTTGTTCCATGCAGAGCGTGATGAAGACTCCAATTCACCCAGCGGTGCATTTGACGGCTACTTCACCAAAGCCGATAAGTTGATCGTTTCAGGTGCCGTAAATGCTGCACGAGGCAATCTGGCAATCTCCGGAGAATTTGAGATCCCTGTTAAGGATGACGATTACAGTGCGTATGAGAACCTGGTCGACTGGATCGGTGGTGCTCACAATTCACTGCGCAGTTCACAAGGTGGCATACCTCAGTTGTTATGTGCCGAAACCGTTATCAAGGCTGCCCGGGCAGCTTTACGTAATAAGTTAAAGATGCAGGAATACCCCAGTGTAGCTCGCATGATTGAACTTCTTCGCGAAGATGCTTTTTGCCCGACTCTGGAAGTCGTAACACACGAAGCAATCGGCCGGGGATCGCGTCTTATCCTGCAGAAAGTCGGTAACATGGATCTTGCATTCAACACTCAAGCTGCGACGAAGTTCTGTCAGATCCGCGATATCTATCCGGATCCCAACGAATGGCAGTTCTGGCTGCAAGCCGGATACGACACGCGTATCAATGACTGGCATGAAAAAGTATACCGTATGAATGAGCAGAAGAACGAAGCCAACGACCTGGCAGGCGACTACTGCTTAACCGGCGCCGTACAGGTAAACATCACCGGCACCGACGGGGGATCCTGGACAGTTGACGGCAAGACGTCTACCCGTTCCAACGGACAGTACTTTATTGGCTTGACAGCCGGCAAGCACACCGTTACATTCAAGGATGTGGACGGTAAGACAAAACCGGTAAACCAGGAAGTCACTATCAAAGAGGGTGAAGTCACTACAATAGAGGCACAGTACACCTAATTTATCATTAGCGGAGGGAACTTTCTCTCTCCGCTTAACTACTTCTAAAATAGTATATCACAATGAAAAAGAAACAAATATTTATTCTCGCTTTCGTGTTGGTTCTGGCAGTTATATTGCTGCCTGAAGCACAACACCTTTTATCGTTGGATCTGAATGATCCGACTATGATCCTGGCTGCAGGTCCGGCTTTTGCTCCGCTCAAATGGAACATGGGAAAGAATAATATGGCCGGCTACAAAGCTCGCTTATTATTCGTACCGGAAGAAGCGGCAATCACGGTACCGACCGTACCGGATCCAGAGAAAGCCACCGACAACACCGAACTGATTACCGCTGCAGGTTCATTTACTTTTGCTGAAGGAGGTTCGATTAAACAGCCCATTTACTTATATAGTACCGATGGAGAGGTGGAATACAAAGCAGAACCACAAGGAGAAGCGGACGGCATCAGTTTTAAACAGACGCTCGGTTTTTTCTTCCCTGGTAATACTCCTGGAATGCACGCATTCAACGCCATGGCCAAAAACACCCGTGGGTATTATATCTTTGAAGATCCAGAAGGTAACCAAATGATTTTAGGTCAACCCGGTTTGACCGGCTCTTTATCACCGTCTTTCAATGGCGGTAAGGCCCGTGCCGACCGACGTGGTACCACTTACACAGTCACAGCGGATTCTAACTATTCTGCCATCTTCTTAGCAACTCCCATCGATATGGAAGTAATAGGCGGTAATAAACCGGCTCCGGCTCCACAAGAATAGCATTATGACCAGGAACGAACAATTAATAAATTGGTTAGGCAACCGTCAGCGCAAATACGCTGACGGTGTAGCCCTCTTTGACGCACTTGCCAGGCAAGTGCAAAAAGAAAAGTATTCAGTCTATTTTGCTGCAGCTCCGGCAAATCCTCATATCTTCGATCCGCACTTTACCCAACTGATTAACTGCCTGACACGGATATCCCGCGAGATCCGCGAAGCTCCGGAACTTTATCCGGCGGCAAATGAGTCTATCATCGAAGCCAAAGAGGTAGACGAAAAGGCACGCACGGAAGAACTGACGAAACGAACTGCCGCCATCGCAACGCATGAGCAACAGATCGAAGAGTTAACGGAACGAATTGAAGACCTGGAGGGGAGCGACAACACCGGTGATATCTCAGAGCTTCAGGAACAGATTGACGAACACCGTGCAGAACTGGAACAGCTTCGCAAAGAAGTAGACGCACTGAGCAACCCCGGTGTAAAGGTTGTGACAGAAGCATCTATGCCGACATCCATCAAAAAAGCATACGCCCGAATCAAAGAAATAGCGCCTCTATACGCCAGCCTGCACAATGACATTGCTAACCCGGACATCGAAGATGAAGCCCGAAAAACATTGGCTGAAGAACTTTGCAAACTGGATGATGAGCGCCGGAGACTCTGGAAAGCTATCGACGCCTGGTCCGAAGGTAAAGGAACATTGAGCCTGGATGCCAAACGCCCGGTATTCAGCGATAACCCGGTTGTACGTGGCATTGAATTAGCGCGGCATGTGAAACGATTGAAGCAAAACATTGTCAACAGTCAACGATCCGCCGATAAAGCCAAAGAAGACGGCCGTCAGGTCGTATACGACAATGCAATGAGCCGCATTGCCGGATACGAAAAAGAACTGGCAGAAATTGAAAAGGAAATATCAGGTGAAAAAGTTTCAGGATAACTTTCCGCTTGCATTGTGTCCCGGTTCTATCGAACCGTTCATGCACAAGGGAGAATGGGCAATACACGAAGTGTTGCCCACTCTTTTATCTGCCATCGGGCCGGCAAGTGTGCGGATAGCTACATTCAGCATATCGGAAGACAGTCTACGGTCACTCTTCTTTCTGACCGAAGAAAGTCAGATAACCAGCCTGCGGATGTTGCTCGATACTACCGTGAAACGGCACAAGATAGATTTGCTTTTATTCGCTGCAAACATCTCTCCGGAAATACGAATAGATTCCTGCCATGCTAAAGTTTTGTTAGTCGAAAATGAGCGATACAAGTTCGGTATTATCGGATCTGCCAACCTGAATCTTAACCACCGTTGGGAAGCCGGGGTTTACTTTACTGCCGGATCCCATTTCGATTATTTCTCCGAGACATTTAACCAAGCCTACGAAAACGCTATGAGCTATGCAGTTAACTGATGAACAATTAAACCAGGTACGCAGCATGTCAGCCGCATTATTACCACCGTCGGAAATAGCCATTTTGTTGGATATCGCCGCTGATCAGCGAGACTACTTCTGTGATATCTGCAAAAATCATCGACAAACCCCTATCTATAATGCCTACCACCAAGGGCGATTGCAGACCAAGTACGAGTTGCGCCAGACAGTTATTAAGCTGGCAAAAGCCGGTAGTCCGGCAGCCGAACCACTTGCCGATAAATATATGCGTGAACAGATAGTCAACGAATAGCCTATGCCTAAAAAAGATACCACATACGAACGTATCGAACGCGCCTTATACAAAGACAGAGACGAGGCGGAACAAATGCTCACCGCCCGGGAACAAGAGATCCGGGAACGCATGATACTTTGTGTCGCCAAGAAAATGGATAGTCCATTGGTGGAAGATTCAGAACTCGTTAACTTTCTCATGCACGGATGTGGCGGAAACACCACACCTGTCTCTCAGTCACAAGCCTACCGGGATATCAGCATGATTAACCGATTGGTAGGTAATATACAACTTGCCGCAAAGAATTGGTACCGGTACATGATCGTTGAAGGTGCTAAAAAAGGCTATCAGCTTGCGATTGACAGCGGAGACGCCAAAGGTGCCGCCGCTAACCTGGACAAGATCGGAAAGTACACCATGGCGGACAAAGAAGATAACCGGCTCGACTTCGAAAGAATGATCCCTCCATCTTTTGAACCTTCGGATGATATCACCATCCTGGAAGGACTTGAACCTATTGACAATCTGGAAGAGCGCCGCAAGGAACTGCGGGAACTCGCCCGCAGCATGGCGAAAGGTAAAGCGGTCGACGCTGAGATTATCAACGAAGAGGAGGACGAATAATGCCTACCCCATTATCAGCTTATGATCTCCGGATGAAACAATCCGAGGTCGTGAAGAAGTTCTTTAATAAGATGCAGCGCCAGGCAATGGCCATCAGCGCACATGATGAATATATCATCGCTTCTCGCGGTACCGGAAAATCTGAAGGTATCGACGCCCGGTTCATTCTCCGGAATGTATGGGAGATGCCCGGCTCTCTGGGCGGTCTGATATCGCCCAGTTATGCCAAAGCCTGGGGCAATACCCTGCCGGCAATCTGCAAGGCTCTGGCAGAATGGGGCTATTATCAAAACATTCATTATGTTGTCGGCCATAAAGCACCCTCATGGATGAACTTTGCTGACCCGGTACGCCCTGTTGTGGGGGAAGGGTGGAGCAATGCTTTTCACTTCTGGAACGGCACCGTAATGGTGATCCTATCGTTTAACCAAGCCATGTCTGCCAATTCAATGTCACTGGATTGGGTGATAGGTCCTGAAGCAAAGTTTCTCTCCTACGAAAAAATAAAAGGTGAGGTAAACCCTGCCAATCGCGGCAACCAACAGTATTTCGGCCACTGCCCACACCATCACAGTGTTTGTTATTCAAGCGATATGCCAACCGCTTCACTGGGTAAATGGATCTTAGACAAGGTGGATGAGATGTCACCGCCTCACATCAATCTCATTCGTAGCCTGTATAAAGAACTGCAAGCATACAAGCGCAAACCGATGACCGATCACACTCTGCGGATGATCAAAGAACTGTCCCGGGATCTCGACCTTGCACGGAAGTTTCAGCCGGTAGTCAAACCACAGCCAGGGAAAAAACGTGAGTACACCATATTCTACGGTGAATATGACGTCTTCGACAATCTTGAAGTTTTAGGAGAGGATTACATTTGGCAGATGCACCGGGATTCACCTCCACTAATCTGGCGTACCGCTTTCTTAAACGAACGACTATTCCGGGTCCCGAACGGTTTTTATTCCGCTCTGGATGATAACATACATTTCTACATACCGAATGACAGCGGGCGGCTCCGGGATCTCGGCAGTAATTGGGGAAAACTTGCATCCTGTGGTTGCCTCGGGGATGGTGATCTTGACTTCGGCAAGGAATTGCACATCGCCTTCGACTCCAACGCCTCGATATCTACCGCTGTTGTTGCCCAAAAAGATGGCAATACCATGCGTGTGCTGAAGTCTTTTTATGTCAAAACACCAAGTAAGTTGCAGGATCTTGTCAAACAGGTAGCCGACTATTACCGCCCGAAGTTCAATCACGAGATAGTAGTCTACTATGATCACACATTTACCTGGGAAACCGGTACCAGTGGCGAAAGCTATGCCGATGTGATCGAACGTATATTTAAAGAAAATAATTATAATGTTACTATGGAATTTATCGGCCAAGCGGCAAAACATGATTGGAAACACCTGAATATCGATCGCACATTAAAAGGAGATCCGGAATTTCTTTGGATCCAAATAAACCTGCATCAAAATGAATTCCTCAAAATAGCTATGGAGCAAACAGGCATTCGCCAGGGAAAGAATGGATTTGAAAAAGACAAAACACCTGAAGGGACTGAAGACACGCCGGATGCACCTGATCAGTTCAAAACACACGTTACCGATGCTTTTGATACTCTTTGGCTTGGAATGAACTTCTTCTTCCGTGAGCCTAACAGCGGATCCGGTGGAGTCTACTTCTTAAAAAAATGAATAACCCACCGCCCCTACGTGGTTGAAGGAACGTAAAAATCACTCATAAATACCGCTTCGGGTCCCATTCCGTTTGCGAGCGTGCGAGCAAACGGAATGGGACCCACCCACGCCCACCCCGTTATAAGAGTCCTTCATCGCAGAAGCTATAATATCCCTGATTGGTTATTATCACATGATCCATCATCCGAATATTAAATATATCCGCTGCTTTCTTTAGCTGTTCTGTTAACTTTCTGTCATCATTACTCGGCTTGGAATTGCCACTTGGGTGGTTATGTACCGCTGCAAACAGTGATGCTCCTGCCTCTATCAATACTCGCATGATCAGCCGCACATCTGCCGAGGTCTGATCTATGCCACCGACCGAAACCTGTACTTTCTTGATTATTCGTGATGCATTATTTATTGCCACTATCCAAAATTCCTCATTGCGCAAGTCACCGATTAACGGCTGCATCAGTTCGTACACATCCTTGCTTGAAAAAATCTGCCTGCGTTCAACCTGCAAAGACTGCTGTCTCTTATACATTTCTACTGCTGCAATAGCAACTTTCTTCCGTCCAGGCGTCAAGGATGCAAACAGTTTATCAAGGTCTATGCCTCCATTGTTCCGCTCGATGTCTGAAACGATTTGCCTGTTATTGGTAATCTCGTAAATTAGTTCTCTGTCGCTCATATAGCGGCAATCATTGTCAAATAAAGTATTCATTGTTATGCGTTTATGAGTTATAAGATAAAATTGTTTTCCCTAAAAAATAGCCGCCTAACACTTCTGCACCCAGTTTTTCAAGTGCACAAGCAAAGCGAGCGTAAGAATGACCTTGCGTCAGTATATCATCAAAAAGGAGTACTCTTTTACCATTGAAAAAGCCTTTATCAAACTTAATAACTTCAACGCCCTGCACCGTCTTGCAACTTTTCGTCTCATGAATGGCGATACGTCCGCCCTCGATAGTGATTGCCCCGTATGCGTTCTTGCAGCCTGTTAGCCGTGCCACTTCCTCGGCAAATACCTTGTATCTGATTTCGTTTTTCTCTGCAGAACTTGCAGGAACACATACGAACGTTACATTTTCGCAATCTGCGCCAAACTGTGACCGTAACTTCTTTGCTATCAGTTCCGCCACTGATACACTACGCTTTCCGTCTTTAAAGTCCCATATCATCTTTCTGATAGCCCATTCACGTTTGTTCGCTTCGTACTTTGTAGGTAAATAATCAAAAAAGTTGAACATGAATTTAGACCACTGTTGTTTCCATGCCTCGGGAATGTTTCTTTTTGCTGCCATAACTTTAGATTTTAGTTTATTCTTGAACTTTGAGCCGTCGGGTGTGAGCCTTTTTTGAATTTTCTCCGTTTCCCGGAACGACTTTTTTTTATTCCGTCGCCTGTCGCGCGCGGTATGTTTCGCCTTTTGATACCGCAATAATTGAGGTGCCGAGGATGAATGACAGCAAGATTTTCGGGAAAACGGAACGCCTGAATACTACCTGTAAGGTGGAGATTTTTTGCCCGAAACAGCGTTTAATCTTGCTTTTCAGACCGGTGACCTACATTTGCGGGGCAAAAGGCGAGACATGCCGTGCACGATAGGAAAGGATAAGGGAGTTCCGGAAAAGAAACGGAGATTACAGAAGCGTCTACGCTTACCGCTCTACCTCTCTTCCATGCCAAAGGCGTGAATGTGAGGGGGAAACCCCGAAAAATGTACCGGCACAAACTTTCGTCACAGCTTGCGATCACGACAAAAGTTTGTGCCGGTGCATTTTTCGGGCGATTTTTTTTTAATCTCATGGTATTCCCATGAAAAAAAATCTAAGTAATTGTACCTTAGCAAAAAAGGAGTTCAAAAGGGGAAAATTTTCCCCTTTTTCTGTCGGAAGACCCCGCATCGCCCTGAGAAAAAGTTTCAGACCGAAAGATTTTTTTCCTCTAATATGCTACACTCCCCCCCTCAGAACGCCCCTCGCGTGGGGTACCTCCCTGATGCCTTCGGACTGCGCCCTGTCCTTTACAGACACGTGCCCAGGTGATACATTTGCATAAAAAAGAAGCTATGAACCCATTAACCCAAACAATCTTAACTTTCGTATTAGGTGGTGGTCTTGTGTCATTCTTGACAGCTATCATCACCATGAAGTACACCAAAAAGCAAGCTGAAGCCAATGCTATGAAAGCTATGCAGGATGTGTATCAAGGTCTTATCAATGACTTACGTATAGACATTAACGATATGCGCTCCGAACGTAAGGAACTACGCTCTGAAATCGAAAAGATTAAATCGGAAGTAGATAACAATCGGAAGCTCTGTAATGAACTTAAACCTTATAAATGTACAGACCTATCATGTATACACCGAAAATCATAAAGCCTTATGCACAACCTTTTATCCTGGCAATACTTATTGCCTTATTGTTTTGTAATTGTCGCTCTGCTTATCAGCATTCTTCTGTGCGTGTATCTGAACAGACAGATAGCGTTAGTGTCAGACTATCAAGCAAAGCTCATGGCAGCATCACCAGCCAAGCCCAGACGCAAACCGATATCAACGGTAATAAATGGAAGATCACCTGGCACTTCGACACATCGAAGCCTACGGATCCTGTTACCGGGCTACCCCCGACATCTAAACTGGAAGTCGAGGGGAGCGAGATCCGGAAGCAGGTTGAACAGCAAGAGAATGTTTCGTCTCAAACATCTGACTCTGTATCATATCAGAAAACAGATACAGGATCCTCGAACGAATACACTCAACAGGAGAGCCAAAAGCAAACAGAGTCCGGAACAGGTATTGAAAGAAGTATAGCCATCGGCATCATCTTATTATCCATCATTATAGGCATCATACTATATGTTAGATCGCATACATCAAAGTAAGATCACTGAGATCATGGAGAAACGTCGGAACGGAAGACCAGTTGAGTTTTCATTACAGTATTGTAAACGCAGTACCGGTGAGCTTGTCACTTACGAACGCGCTGTACTCACATCTTATCATAGCAAAGGCAGCACCATCAATGTATTGCCTGCAGGCGAAAGCAGTCCTCGCAAGATCCGCCGCTGCCTAATTACCCGGATTAATAACCTCAAAGTGTATTTCTAATGCAAAAAGTAGAACTTAAAAAGCCTGGATATAGTACCTATGGAGTCGTTAAAGGCGGCAAGGATATTATAAAGTTCAGCGATAACAGCGATATTGTCACTGATAGGGAGACTAACGCCATTCCAGTTGTACCTAAAGGTAAGAGCGCACCCATAGAATTTGTGCCCCGTGGCCGAAATAATAACATGATGTACGACATCATGAAAAAGATAGGTCATAACGTCACCGTAGGCAGTAATATCGAATTTAAAAACAAAGTTATCTACGGTGATGGAGTAATGGTCTACCGTAAGTACCGGGATTCCGGTACCAATAAAATCGTTAAAGAAGAAGTTCTTCCGGAAGAGTACCCCGATATCTTTGAATTTATCGAAAACAATAACTACGCGCTCATTCGGCACGAAGTCGCCAATGACCTGGCAATCTTCTACGATTCATACGTCGAATACCTGTGTGACAACAATAATCCGCCCAAAATTGTGCAGATCAAAGCGAAAGAGACGACTTGTTCGCAGATCAGCAAGATCGATGAGAAAACCGGAAAAAGCGAATGGCATGGCTATTCGGCTGAATGGAATAAAGGTACGCCCACCGACGTTATCGCAACGCCATTGCTCGACAGGCAAAGCCCTTTGCGGGACCTGAAAGTACGTATGGGAAAGTTGCCGAATAAAGACGGCAAAAAAGAAGTATGCAAAGAACGTAACTTCATCCACAACATTCGTATCAATACGCCCGGACGGTTCTATTATTGCCGCCCATATTGGTGGTCTGTCTTTGCCTCCGGATGGTATGACTTCAGTTCTGCCATACCGGTATATAAAAAGGCCCTGATAAAAAATCAAATGACCTTGCGATATGTAATCTACATAAAAGACACATTTTGGGAAAAGCTCTATAAGGCCAAAAACCTCACTACCGACGACGAAAAGACCCAATGCCGTGAAGACTTCCTGAAGGAAATGAACGACTTTTTGGCAGGTGAAGAAAATGCCGGCAAAGCCTTTGTCTCAGAGTTTCGCTATGATAAGATCAAAGGATTCGAGGATAAAGACATTATCATTAGTCCACTAACCAATCAACAGATCGGCGGCGAATATATCGAAGACAGTGAAGAAGTAAGTAACACCATCTGTTACGCCATGGGCGTGCATCCCTCAATTATCGGTGCATCACCAGGCAAGGGAAAAAGTATCAATGGAACAGAGGCCCGGGAACTGTTTACCATCGAACAAGCGCTTATGAAAATGTATCAGGAAGCCACACTGGAGCCGCTTTATTTTGCCAAGGCAATCAATGACTGGCCGAAAGATATCTACTTCTCCATCACAAACTGCCAGTTGACGACATTGGATCAGGGAACAGGCGCAGTAAAGAATACAGGTTTAACCCCGGAAACTGAAGAAAAATGAACACTATCATTCCCGACATTGAAGCCTTAAAAACGGTTGTCAAAATCAATGCAGCGATACCCTACGAGTCTGTATCGCCTTATATCAACGATGCGCTCGATATCTACATCGAGCCACAAGTAGGCAATGTGATCGTTGATATCGCCAGTACCGGCGAAGACACAACGCTCAAAGACAAGATCCTGCGCTGCCTCGGTCCGCTCACTCTTGCACTCGCTACCGATGAACTTGGTATCAGTTTCGGAGATAGCGGTATAACGGTTCAAAACGAACAAGGTAAACGTTCACCTGCCAATGAAGCAAAAATCGCCGCAGCAAAGGTTAGTCTCTTTTATCGAGGTATGCAGGCTCTTGATCGTCTGCTTGATTACCTGGAACGCAACAAATTGAAATATCCGGATTATGCGGATCATATCAGTATCACTAACCAAGTGTCGTGTTTCATCCGGTCGGCTCAGGAATACCAGGATATCGGGTTAGTGAATATCGACTACTCTACCCTAACCTACCGTACCATGCTGCCTACTATCCGTCAGCTTCAGGAACGCCATGTTCGGGAAATGCTGACGGATGATTTATATAACCGGCTATTGGCCATGACTGACCAGGACGCAAAGTTCAAGATCCTGCAGGAATATGTAATCCGGTACCTGGCGAACAAATCTGCAGAACTGTACACTTCGCAGACTTCACGCCAGGAACGAACCGGATCCGGTACTCCGGAATATCAACCGATTCTCCGGCCAATCTATCAGGACAGCACGGAAACAGGCAATTTCTTCGCCCAACAAGCCGATTATTATTCCGGTAAGATAAACAGCTTCTTGAATGCCAATGCTGAAGATCTGGGAGTAAACAAACCATCTACGACCATAAACTTTAACTCTAAGGAAAAGAAAGTATTCACCTCAATATCATAACTATGCATCAAATACAGATTTACGATGACACATATCAGCTACCCGAAAGATGGGACGAACTGAGCAATAAAGAAATGACATACCTGGTTAAGCTGACGCAAAACGATGTCTCTATTGAGCAAGTTAAAATCTACATGCTGCTGTATTGCCTAAAGGCACATGTCAGCCGACACCGTAAGATCTATGGTGATCAGGTGCGTATCTCCGTCGGTAAAGAAAGCGAGAACGTGAGCTTTCGTGTTCGCCGAAAGAAATACCTGCTCACTCCGGAAGAAGTTTGCAGCTTGGCCCATCTATTCCATTTCTTGGTTGAACGGGAAAACCAGAGATATGGTATTGCCCCACAATACTATATCAAGCCGGATCGTTTTGTTAACCCCTATCCTACTCTACGTATCCGGATGCAAAAATTCATCGAACCTGATGATGGTCTGTACGATATCACATTCGAACAATTCATTTATATGCAGACCTACCGGGACGCCATGCGGCAAGATCCGCAAAAGATCAGTCATCTGTTAGCCTGCCTCTGGCACCGTGGAAAGACATTCGACATCAATCGCCTGGATAAAGACGCCGCATTGCTTCGCCATTTGCCGGATACACAGAAAATAGTCATGTATTGGTTTATCACCGGTTGCCTGATTAATTTAGGAGACCAGTTCCCGCGTGTCTTCTCCGGCAAAGAAGGTAGCATCAGAAACAATGTTTTCGACTCTCAGCTACGCCTACTCGATACCCTTGCCAACTCCGACATGACAAAGAAAGACGCCGTCCGGAAAGGTAACCTGATGGATGCTCTTTACAGCATGGATGAATCAGTTCGTAAGCATGACGAACTGGAAGAAAAAATAAGAAACCACTAAAATATAGAGAATAAAAGTTTGTCAGTAACAAACTTTTCTATATATTTGCAGAGTCATAACAAACGCGGGTGACGTCCGCATAAGTTCTTTATATTATGGAACAATTAATCTCGGCTATTCTCGAGATAGCCAAGGCGAACCCTACGGGGTTCACGGTTGACCTGACAACCTTAAAAAAGGTCACAAGAGGTATTTCAGTCGCCTATCTCGAAACACAAGACAGTTTCGGAGAAGAAGGACTGGAAAGAGTTCTTAACCATGCTTTTATGCACGAAAAGAAAGTCGGCGGATGGCTGAATGAAGAGAACGAACAGTTCTATTTTGACAGTGTCCGGATTTTCACCAACCTTGAAGAAGCAAAGCGATTCGGGCGTGAAAATAAGCAGATTGCCATTTTCGACATAAAGAAGTTGGAACTTATCAAATTGTGATTCTGGTGGGGGATTTTCCCCCACCTTTTAAAATGAATATTAACCCGATTGTCAAATCGTAAATTGATGCAACATGAAGAATTTAGAATTACTCCCTCTTTCTGCAGAGGTTAAAAAGCGACTTGAAGAGTTCGCAAAGCAGTACCGCCGTTATGGGCACATCGTTATTGAAATCGTCTCCTACTCAGAAGGACGCCTGATTGTTCGTGCCGAACAAAAGGATCTGGTAAACGACAAGTTTCTCTCTAAAAAGGAACTGACTGAACGTGTACGTGAAATGTTTAAAGGCGAGATCCCCGAAGACTGGAAACTGACCGTATCCGCAGTTAACTTTGATCGTAAGGATATCGACAACATCACCGTTGACTGGATCAAAGGACGTATGGACAAACTTGGCTTAAAAGCCAAGCATCTGAGTAACTACACCGGCATTGACAAATGCACCGTGTCTTCTGTCCTCTCCGGAGATAAGGATCTGACTAAATGGCATAAGGTCGCTATGTATTACTTTTTTAAATATTATGAGGTGGCAAACTTCTAATCATACAATTATTATTGAAAAGCGAAGTGTAAAAAACTCCGCTTTTATTTTGATATATGAATTAAAATTTTCACATTTGTAGCGTCCAATAAACATAGTACAAACACTGTTAATCTAACATGAACCCCTTCTCAAGATATAATCCATAAAATCGGATTAAGGTTTATACTATACCTTTGGACATATCTTGAGAAGGGGTTCTCCATATCTATTTATGAGAACTACAATAGAAGTTTTTACTTTTAAAATTAGAAAACACCGAACTTCCGATTTTCTATCTTTTGCTGATGAACCAGATTTATATGAGCTATTAGCAAATGATGAGAATAACTTTACCAATTTTATCGATACTAATTTGACGGGAGATATCGAACAAGCACAAAGAACCGTAAGAATTCCTCAAAAGGTAGAAGGTTATTCATTCCATCATCACAATAATAAAGCCCGATATATCTGTGGAATTATTGAAACCGGACTGTATGGGAAAGAATATGAAATTGCCAACAAGGATGATCCTAAAAACGTAGAATTCAGAGTAGGAAAAAACTCAGCTATAATTAAACCTTTCTTCTATTACATTATGATACCAAGGACAGGTGATAAAGGATTAATGATATTAGAAAGAACTGACAATGATGGTATATATCCTTTAATGAGAATTATTCTCACTTCATTCATTAATTACCATTATGGCGTTGAAAATGGGTACACAGTAGAAAAAACGAATCTTATACTAAACTATTATCTTAATGAGTTGTTGGAAGGAAAATATAATTCAATCTCTGTTTCAGCAAATTCTCTAAAGAAAGATATAGCAGATCGTTATTTTGGATTTCTTAATTCCGAGAATTTTTCTGTTGAATTTAAATTAAAAATAAAAGGAAATTTAGATTTAGACCAAGAAAAAAACATCAGAAAAATGATTAAATCTGGCGATTATTTCTTTGACTCTTCGGATTTAAAAAGTATATTTGAAGAAGCTTCAACTAAAGTAGTTTCGACTGTCGGAAGTGGAAAACAAGCCAAACAAAGGACATTTTATCTTAATGAGGAGCAACGTAATATGATCAGGCCATACTATGACATTGAGGTAGAGAAAAATGCTCATGGTTTTTCTGATTACATTTCAATCAAAGAAAAAGTAAAAGAATTTATTAAAGAGAATAAGGAGTTTAAGCCTTTATGCGATTGATTAGTTTTAAATGCATAGGAATAGGTAGGATTTTTCAAGAAGAGAATAAAATCATGAGAAATCTAGAACACCATAAGAGTGTATTTTATTATATACCTTTGGGGATCGGATTTTTTTGTACCATATTCTTTTATCATGATAACTCTACCATAGTTAATATTCTAACGCTATTTTTATCAATTTTCATTCCTATATTTATTAGTTTGCTTGCAACACTCATCTCATTTGTCATGAATAAGATTAAAACAAGGCATAATAAAGAAAGAATCCAATTGATAAAAGAAACTTTTTATAATATATGTTACCTCATACCTATTTCTGTTATTCTCTTAACATTAGCTTTATTTATGAGCGTTACAATATTTGAAGATAAAACTTTATATAAAGGATTAATAGGAAATACAACAATCGGGATTAACATAACTTGGGATTACATTTATCATGGAATTATTGGACTAATTTTCTATACAGGAATAGCGCATCTTATCGCCCATATATTAATGATTACCAAAAGAATATTTGTCTTATTTGATAAAGAAATAGACTTATTGAGATTCTCTGATAATAAAGATGAAGAGGTATCAAATGATAATAAAGATTATGAAGAGGAAGGATAATGAACTGACCTCAAAAAAAGTAAAGCGAAACTTATAACCAAATAGTTAGAAGATATCTGAAAGAAATATTTATATAATATTATAAGCGGAGTAAAAAACTCCGCTTTTCTTTTTGATATATCTAATATTATCCCTACTTTAGCTCCTGCCCTTCAAAAAAGTGATAATATCGGATCAAAACATGAATCCCTTTTCAAGACGTAATCCGTAGAACCGGATTGAGGTTTCACTATACCTTTGGGCACGTCTTGATAAGGGATTCACCATTTTTAATAAACCCGAATATATGAATCTGGAAACGCTTAAAGCTATAACTGAATTCGGAGATAAATTAAATACAGAAAAGGTTAATGAATCGGATATTGAAAAACTCAATGGTATATCACACCCTATAGCATATCACGGTAAAGCCTCTTTTTACTATAATAAAGAAGATTATATCAAAGCAAAGCAAGAAATTGAATTTGCTATTGAGTTATTAAGATCCCCAGCCAATAAACTTGAATACTTCTTTTGTAATGAAAAAGACATTTTCCGTCTTGCAGGTAAGATTTATGCAAATCTTGGAGAAGTTGAAAAATCAAAAGATTGCTATAATAAATTTCAATATTACTCTATACAATTAAATTCCGGTTTCGAGGATTCTGACTCCGCTGTTCTTTATTCTTTTAGATCGGTAAGTGTATTCTCACTGTCTGACTTAATACAAAAAGCCATCACAGTTTGTAATCCATCTAAGATGAATGATCCATTTGACAGCCTATTTAGGCTTTGGGCAGATAAGGATAATCAAATAAGTATCAGTGAAAATAATACAGGAAAGGGATTAGAACCTTTTCTAAATTCATTTAACTACTATAAAATCCGCTGTTTTGTCGGCAACAAGACCTTAACATCTGATAATAAAATAGTCAAAAAAATTCTAATGTGGGGGCATTATGCGGATGGACATAGAGGTTTTTGCATTAAATACAGACTATCTAAAGCATTCATTAAGAAGGACAAGAATGCCAACTACTCTCATTTATACTTGAAAAGAATAAACTATCAACCACATCTCGAGAAAAAAAAGATTAGAGTAAATACAATGAATACAGATGAATTATATGCATTAAAATCTAATGAATGGAAATACGAAAATGAAGTCAGATTAATTAGCTATGATTCATCATGTGAAGAAGATCATTTACAGATTCAATTAGATGACAAATCCGCAATTGAAGCAATCTATTTTGGTTATCTATGCCCCGAGAATACTATAAAAACAATAAGGCAAATATTAGGCGAAGAAGTTCAATATTATAAAATGGACTGTGATTTAGAAAATATATATCAATTAAAAATTAAGCATATCTAAAATAAGCATTATGGAAAGATTTATCTTCAATGTATTGATGAATTGAACAAGGCATTTGAACCCTATTTGAAAGAAATAGGTGAAAATCAATTCAAGTATACAGAAGCAAACGAAATGCTAAATGTATTCAAATAATTCACCTTAAACTATATAATTACAAATGAATATAATAAATATAAATGAGCTTGATTTGGACGACTTATCAACTCCCATTATACCTTTCGAGAAAAGAAATTCGATTTCGTTTTTATTAGCAGCGGGGTTTTCCGCTCCTAAAGGATATCCTATTGGATACTCCGTGAATGAAAAATTACTAAAATTCCATGAAGAGCCAGTAAATTTCTCACCTTCAGGAGAAATTGTTATAAGTACTACTGGGGAGAAACCTACTTTTGGTGCAATGGGTTATAAAAGCGAATATGAAATCAATTTTGATTTCTGTTTAAAACTTATTCGATACTATCATAACAAATACAGTAAATTTGATTATGAAGAATTCTACGATTTTATAAAAAGTAAGGATGTTTATGCAAAAGAGTATGAAGAACTTGCAAAGGATTTTATATCAGAATACCTCACATTTGAAAGACTTATATTCGGTTTGTCTCCTATTTATAACCAAATGGTCGCCTATCTAATAAAAGATAAAGATAAAAAACAATGGTATGATGGTATTCCATCCCACAATGGAGAATACGAAGGATATACAGGATTCCTAAAATATCTGCAAGAATTAGCATACACTCACATCATAAATGTTCATACTTTAAATCATGATCTATTTTTTGAATCCTTTAATAAGACCGAATATATCAGTGGACAGATTTCAGACGGATTCGATGAATATGGTTCAGAATACTACAGCGTCGTCCAACATAACAAAATTGACTATCATTGCCGCTTAGAAAGGTATAATGGATATTATAATACTCCTATAAGATTATATAAACTACACGGCAGTCTTAACTATTATTTATTTTATCGTTCTAAAGGAATATTCCGTATCCCAGATAAGTATGTAAAATTACGATATGGAATGAATCCATCTAAGCTGCTTCGAGGATTAGGTAGCAAGAAAAAATATGACGAGTATCCTTTCTCCTATCATTCAGACTTTCTAACAGGAACCACAGCCAAGATTTTACGATATAATGAGCCTTTATTATATCGCAAACTATTCAAAAAATTCAAAAAAAATCTATCTCAAGCCGAAAAATTAATAATAATAGGCTATGGAGCTAAAGATGCAAAAATCAACGAGATTATTTTAAAACATTTTGATTATAGCCATAAAAAAGTATTCATCGTTGATCCATATGCTGGAAAAGCTGTAGAAGATTTTGCAAAAAGTATAAATGCTAAAATTATCAAAGAACAAATAAATGACATTCGAAAGGAAATGTTTATATAGTGATTCAAAGCGGAGCTGTTATGCTCCGCTTTTCTTTTAGTTAGATTTTACAACGGGCATAAAGTTACTGATTTAAATACTCAATATTACAATATTTCTATATTGCAATATTAAAATATTGCAATATATTGGATATCTCAAAAGTAATCCCCACCTTTGCAGTGCTAAAAACATCTGCGGAGTGTTATCCGTACCGCGAGCTTCGGTTAATGCTCACGAAATATGATGGGCTTTTTTATGTCCATACTGACCATTTTTCTGACGTCAGGAAAATGATATATACGAAATAGACGGCTGTCTTTCCCATTACACTTTTTGCTTTCGGGCGGAATCTGTGGATGTTTTTAGCGAAACGGGAATTGGCAGCCGTTTTTCTGTCTAAACGCTAAAAACATCCACAGTATGAAAAATCAAACCTCCGGCACCGAATCTTTCGTGCCCTCGTTTCGCTCCACGCAGAACGTAAACACGCTCCAAGAACGTTATTTCCGCAGTATAACAGACTGCGAAGTAAAAACCGACTCCGACCGCTATTACATGGCGGCAATCTTCTCTGCCTGCATTGGCTTTGTATTTCCTCCTTGTCTCTTAGTAGCCGCCTATTGTGTCTACAAAGCAAAGAAAGGGGGTAAATCATGACTAAGAAAATCGCTTTAACCCCCGAAATCATTGATTGTGTAGATACTTTGCAGACCGGTGGTGCTGAAATGTGGGACACTACCATCCGTAAAGCTCTTTACTGTGTCGTTAACGGCGAATGCTACGGCAAAGCCGAAGAACGTCTTAAACTTGCACAAGAATTATTATGCATGCAAGACATGTTATCAACCTTTATCCCGGAAGGAGGTGCCCAATGAAACGCAAAGAAGCCCTACAACTCGTTAGTTCCCTGCTGGATCCTACCACCCCTATGGATGAAAAACAACTCGCAGCGGCAAGATTATCCGAATTAATTCGTATCTTGCTACCTGAAGAAGAAAAGGAGGAAGAAAAATGATGTTAACGATATTAGCTATATCCGGAATCGTCACCATCGGTATCGGTGTGATCAAGACAACCAAGTCGTTTTTTTGGAAGGTAATTTGGTGCGTAGTAGTCGTTTTTCTCTTCCTTATTATGGTAACGCCCGAATAATCATCACTTAAATATCTGTCCTTTATAGCCCGCCCCGTGCGGGCTATTTTTGTGTCCATAACCTAAACCCTTGTGTTGTTATGGACATCTACAATCACTTTTCATACGGCGAACAGCTCGCCATCAGACTGAAGTCTATCAGTCACACACCCGAAAAGCCCCGTTTCTTTGAAGCCTTTGGACTGGAAGACCTGTATAACCTGGATGATAAGCTATCCAGTGTAACCGGTATGATCCTGATTGCTGTCAATGGGTACGAATCTGACTCCCGGGATAACGGAGGCGACGGCTTAAACGATGCCCTGCAATATAGTTTCATCGTTGCCAGGAACACGATCTCCGACCGACCTCAAACCATCACTTCAGCTTTTGAAGAATGCCGCCCTGTATGCAAACAAATCCGAAACGTATTATTTCAGGATCCGCAGCTCTCTTATGCCATCGACCGTAATACACAAATCAACGGTATCGGGCCGATAGGAGATAACTTCTACGGTTGTATGATTACTTTCACCATACATGAAGCTGAAGACTTTTTTATTGACGCAACCTTCTGGAATGCATAGCTATGGGATACTACAAAAACACCCGAGACGCCCGTAGTGCAGCACGAAGATACAATGCAGCCAAGCGCAAGCAAAACAGCCTCTCCGGGGCCGGAGCATCGAGCCTTATTCGCCTTGAAACCATCTCCGAAACCGAACGCTATTCAATGGCTCAAGACGCCGACCGTGTGGTAGAATACAATAATGCTATTAACGCCTGGCAAAACTCCGTAGCCGCACAACTTCGCGCTACCATTGCCTCCCGAAGTATGCGCATAGCCCGGGAACTACACCCTAAAGCCTACACCGATAAATATGGCATCATTAACCAACTTGGCTTTTCATTTCCACGCCATGGCATCTACATCCATAAAGGAGCCGGGCGAAGCCAGGGTGGAACAATCGGTTCCAACTGGACCAAGCTAAAAAACATCAACGGAATTGAGGTAAGTACCGGAATCGTAAAGCATACAAATCCCAATTCTCTGAATGCCAGCCAGGGCATCGGTAACCGCAACGCATTTGAATGGTTTGATCCCGTTGTGCGAAACCGTCTCTCAGAACTCGCCGACATTGTAACAAGGTATTTCGACACCATGCTGATCGACGCTACCAGAATATTCATAGATAAATAACCTGACCTTATGGCAAATAATGACCTAAACCGCAGCATTAAAATTTATATTGACGGCACCCCTGCAGCGCAAGGGGCTGCAACTGTTGAAGCAGCTATCCAGAAGCTGGAAGAAAAACTGGCTAATCTCAATAAAAGCGAAGCCAACTACGAGAGTAAAAGCAAGAAGCTAAAGAAAGAGCTGGAAGCTAAGAACCGAACCCTGCAGAACTACAAAGCCAAAGTACAGGAAACCGAGGCGGTGCTCAACAACCTGTCCGGATCTTCGTACACGAAACTGATTGCTGTACAAACACAGGTACGTAAAAACTTGCGCGAAGCCACACCGGGAACCACGCAATACACTGCCGCCCTGGAACAAAACCGTCATGTAACCGAAGCCGTGACACGTGCCCAACAAGCTATGCGTGTAGAAGTCGGTTGCCAAGGTACAGCCTTCGGCAAGGCTATCGGTATTTTTAATAAATACGCCGCCATTGTAACAGCCGGCATTGCCGCTATCACCGGTGTAACACTCAAGCTAAACCAGCTCCGGGAGAAGCGCAACCAACGTGAAGAAGCCAAGGCCGATGTAAAGGCTTTGACCGGATTGGATGATGATAGTGTCAACTGGCTGGAACAGGAAGCGAAAAGATTATCCACAACCATGGACGAAAGCGGTATCCGGATCCGCCAGTCAGCAACTGAGATCCTGGACGCTTACAAGTTGGTAGGATCCGCCAAGCCGGAGTTGTTGGATAATAAAGAAGCTCTGGCCGAAGTGACCAAACAAACCCTTATTCTGGCTTCTGCTTCCGGAATGACTTTAAAAGACGCTGTCGATGCTGTAACCTTATCACTGAACCAATACGGTGACGGTGCAGATCATGCGGCGAGGTATGCCAATGTTATGGCTGCAGGTTCTAAATTCGGTGCTGCAGGAGTTGAATCGGTAACGACTGCTGTCACAAAGTCCGGAGTTGCTGCTTCTTCTGCCAATATTCCCATAGAGCAATTAGTCGGTACCATTGAGACATTGGCCGAAAAAGGTATCAAAGATGAAATTGCCGGTACCGGACTGAAAAAATTCTTCTTAACCCTGCAAACCGGAGCTGACGAAACGAATCCTAAAATTGTAGGATTAGAAACCGCCCTCGACAACTTGCAGCAAAAACAGCTCTCTGCAGCTCAGATAAAAAAACAATTTGGTGAAGAAGGTTATAACGTTGCCAGTGTGCTGATCAACGAGGCGGAAAAGGTAAAGTACTATACCGAAGCTGTCACCGGTACCACTGTCGCCGTCGATCAGGCAGCTACCAAGTCAGCCACAGCAGCCGCCAAACTTGACCAAGCAAAAAATAAAATGAATGAAATGGGCATTGCCCTGATGGAGAAGTTGAACCCGGCTATTGTACAATCCATTAACGGTGTCGTGAGCTGGGGAAGCAAATTTATCAAGTTAGTGGACTTCATCACCCGTAACATGGGAACAATCTCCGTTTTAACCACTCTGATCATCACTTATTACACAGCCAATAAGTTAGCTGCATTCTATGAAAACAAACTTCGGGAAGCGAAATTGGCAAGTCTGGCAACGGATCAGTTGACGATTATCCGCCAAAAAGCTCTTTTGGCCGGAACACTGGCTTTATCAATAGCAAAGTATGCTCTAACCGGTAACATAAAAATGGCCGTCGCTGCTTTTAAAGCATTGAATACTGCCATGAAAGGTAACCTATTCGGATTAATAGCCTCTTTGGTTGTCGGTGCGGGCATGGCTATCTATAAGTTCGCCACCCGAACCAATGATGCCAAAGAAGCCGTTAAATCCTTTTTGGAACAAAGCGAGGAAGAGCGCCGGCATCTGAGAGTATTGATTGATACTACCAAGTCAGCAGCCGATAAAACCCAACGTCGCAAAGAACTCATCGAGGAAATCAACACTAAATACGGGCAGTATCTCCCTAATCTGTTGAACGAATACAGTACTCTAAAAGATATCGAACAGGCATACCGGGATATCAATAAAGCCATGAGTCAAAACTTTGCTCAAAAAGCCCTTCAGGAAAAGATAAACTCTATACAAAGCGAGACTCTCGAAGGTCGGATAAAGCAGATGAATGACATACGCGAGATACTGGCAAAGGAATTACCAGAGTCTCAACTTAATCCATTATTACAGGGACTCACTACTACAGTCGATAAATATATAGAAAGCGGTCATTCAGTAAAAGAAACTACTGCCTCTATTATGGAGGTTTTAAGAACCAAGAACTTTAAAGGTCGCTATTTGCCAGTAACCGACCTTGAAAATGAAATAGAGGATTATGTAGAAAAAATAGAAAAAATGGTCAAACGGGTTAACAATACAAAGAAAGAGATGAACCCGTTTATCGGTACCCCCCAGAAAAAGAAACAAGATCCTGCTAATGTCTTACCAGAAGTCGTAATAACCCCAACAACGCCAAAAGCGAAAACAGATCCGGACGAAAAGAAAGCAGAAAAAGCCCGCAAAGCCATCCTGGAAAAAGAAAAGATACTCTATGATAAGCAACAGGCAGATATCAAGAAAATATATGCGGAAGGACACAGCGAAGAACTGAAAACCGAAAAGCAGTACGAAACCAGAATGCTGAATCTAAAGAAAGAACATTTCAAACGAGTTATTAATATCGCCGGCAAGGGAACTTCGGAAGCTGCCGACGCTGAAAAACAACTCGGAGACATACAAATCCAGGAGCGAAAGAAAGCTGTTGAGTTGGCCATCGAAGAGGAACAGACACTTTATCAGAAACAGCAACGTGATCTGAAAGAACTCTTCATCTCCCAAAGTGATGAGAATCTGAATACAGAAAAGGATTACGAAGACGCTAAAGAGCAACTTGCCATCATGCACCTGCAACGTTCTCTTGAGATTGCCGGGCTGGATGCCGATGCCAGGAAGAGCATCGAAGAGCAGCTTTTAGACTTCAAAATGAAGTGTATCCAGGAAGAGCTTAGCGAACGGAAAAAGGCAGCCGACAGAGAAGCAAAGATCGCTGCAGATCTTGCAAAAAAACAACTGAATAGCGGTAAACAACAGCACACCGCCATGATGCAGTATGCCAACAGTTTCGGAGAAGCAATAGGCAACGTCATTGCCGGACAGGAAAACGCCTTGGCAAACTTCGGTGACTCCATGGTCGATATCGTCTTTGATGTACTAACCACCATGATCGACGCAGAACTGATACGTTTAACCGGTATCGGTATCACCACCATTGCAGAAGCTCAAGCCCGTGAAATAGGTAGCAAAGGTTTCTTAGGCATCGCAACCGGTGCGGCCCTGGCTGCTGTTATCGGTGGAACGATTGCCGCAGCTCGTGCCGGGTTGAAAGCCCTGATCGGTGGAAAGAAAAGCTCCAGTTCTGCCACTGATACCGAAAACAAGGCTCCAACCGCCAACGTGACCGTTCGACAGTGGGCATCCGGTAACTACGACGTTATCGGTGAAGAAGACGGAAAGACTTACCGAGATGTACCTTACATCGGCCCTGCTCCTACCGGTATTGTACGCCAAACGGCTCTGATATCAGAGCGTGGAGACGAACTTATCATCAATGCGGAAGATCTCGCCCGTTTGCAGAAGCATGTCAATTATCCGCTGGTGATTGAGGCGATCCAAGATGCCCGGAGCGGTCGGGTACCGCAACGAGCTGCCGGAAACTACACACCGGTGGAGACAGGATCCTTCAATGCTCCCCCCTCACCTACCCCGGAAACAACCTCTCAAGATGAAGGTAAGATCAACCAACTGATCGCAGAGCTGCGCTCGCTTATTGCCACTTTGAAACATCTGAAAGCCTACGTTGTACTCCGGGATCTGCGAGACGCTGAAGAACTGGACCGAAAATCAAAGCAAGCATTTACCAAACAAAATAAATAGCCATGTCAGTAAAGATCGCTACTCAATCTGGAACTTTTGACCTGCCTTCTGATTTCAATATTGAAATCGAAGATACATCACCTGTCTTTAATGACCAGGGATCGCAATCCACCTCTGCCACGATACCGTCATCTAAAAACAACCTGCGCCTGGTTAAATACATAAACCGGACGGATACGGATCAGGCACCGGTTGAAGATGCGCGGATCACCGTATCCGATGGCATCTATCACCGGGTCGGAAAAATGAATATCACGCAAGCCTCACACAGTACCGGCATTGTCTCTAATATCGGCTTTGACGAGTCCGAGATTTATAATATCTGGAACTCCGTAACCCTGCGGTCTTTTGAAGGGCTGCCGAAATACAGCCCGGAAAATGGAGTTGAAGACGTTATCGCCTACCTCGATGATATTATGAATGACCGGAAGACAGATACTCCGTTCCATGTCTTCCAGATCTGTGTAGCCATACCGGAAACCAAAGAAAATGATGCGGACGTGTATTATCCGGAATACCTAAACCCCATCATCAAGGAAGGTGAAAAATACAAATTAAACGGTGCCGCCCGGACAGAAACCTATCTGCTGAACAGTGAAGTTGTCGCCACTTCAGTGCCCATTGGTTACGGGATCACTCCTTTTTTGAAAGTGTCCTGGCTGCTTGATTATATCTTCAACACTTTTGGATATCATGTCACGGAGAACCCTTTCTCCACACATCCGCAACTCTCCCGCCTGGTGGTGCTCAACAATGCTGCAGACTGTTGTGTCAAAGGGTTTATCGACTATTCGGACCTCATGCCGGATTGCACAATAAACGAACTCCTGCAGGCACTTTACTGCCGCTTTGGAATGGTCTACTTTGTCGATGGAAAAACAAAGACTGTACGACTCAGGTTTATCAAGGATATTATCACTTCTCCGGCTTCACAAGACTGGTCTAAACTGAAAGCCGCCGAACCTATAACGAATTACAACACCCCCAAACAATTGAAATTGTCTGCAGCAACTTCGATCAGTGGCCCGTATCCGCTGTTAGTCGCTTCTCCTGCAGCCGACTCCCTGGACAAGTTTCTCAAGCCATACGGGTACATTGTCGGTGAACAGGATAATGACGGATATCTGAGCTACGCCCAGAGTAACGGGACCTATTGCGTACGTAATCTCCGGACACGAAAACTCGGTGTTGTATCCTCTGACTTCTTTCCTTGGGATAAAGAAGCTAACATCGACTATGAAGATATATCGTCAGTAGATGAATGCCTGCCGATCAAAGCCAGTGCTCCGGATGATAATTATGCGTGTCCTGCATATTTGTTCGGTAAGATTCACCGGTACACTAATATCTCAAGCTCTGATGTCAATCTCTCGGAAAAGTCAGAAAACACGTCTCCGCTCTGTTTTTGCTTCTCCCTGCCAACAACACGCCCCTGTGGTAGTCCCCGGTGTTATGGATCCAACGGGCAGGTTGTTGACAAGAACGGGCACACCTATGATATCTCGATGACATTCGTCGGGGAAAACGGATTATTCAACCGCTTCTGGAAAGACTATGATGCGATTCTGAGGCATGCTAACCACACCATTGAAGCCAAATTACACCTGGAACACAAGCAGCTCTTGAATGCTGATTTTAGTACCCCTGTCGCTCTTGATGGCCAACGGCTTTTAGTCGATACACAGAGGTATCAGCTACCGCTGCATTTCAGTTTGCCGGCTACCGTAAATTTACGGACTATTAAACTACTCAAGTCTTATGATCTTGATAAGGAACAAGGCATTCATACGATACCACAGCTTTATAAATGGGTCCTTTTTAATAACCGGGAATCAGTCTACAATTCCGTATGCGGCGAGCAGATCCGACAATGGCAGACTGCAGTCAAACCACCTGCAACCTGGATCGGTGTCAACCGGAAGAATGAAGTCAGTGACGAAACCTCCGATGCTGAGATACCTTTCACCGTACCGACCAAAGATGATTTCGATAACAAGCGAACCCATTTCATCAAACAGGTAAACTACAGCTTTGATCTCTACTATAAGATCAGAGTTATCAAGAACTATACCAGTACCGGTATTCCGATCTATGAAGAGAAAGAATACGGGGGAGTGCATTTCGAGTTCAAATATAATCTCTGGATCCAGGCAACCGGCATTTGAGTTGTCCTTTAAGTATCCGCGATCTAAATCCATCTTTGCAGTATGATTAGCAACAAAAACATAACAGCCACGCAAGCAAGTAACACAGATATGTTACTCTCTGCTTATCGCCAGTTCTCCGGCAACAACGTTGCCATGGCTGACGATCTGTTTGTATTCCTCACTGCAGCCACTCCGGAACGTGATGTGTTTCTGGCAATTTGTTGTGCGTGTACGATATCCGTATCTGAGAATATTCTTTTATTAACTTATACTCCGCTATGAGTCTGACCGCTAATATATATCCTGCAACCATGGCATTGACCGGGAACCCGATCAGGCTGTCAGTCAATACCACTTCTTTGGCTACTTATGTAATCAAGGAAGGAGATAATACCGTTTACACCGGTAGCGGTGAGGGTGATTTTTCTGTCTTTATTCAGGATATACTTGCCGCCATCGTGCAACCGACTACTTTATATAATGAATCCGTAGATGTGCTGCTCAGTGCAACCGGCAGAGCTAAGGATATCACCATCACGGTCACTAATACGGAAGGTGGAGAAGTCACTTTAACCTTGAAAGCCCTGATCGGTGGAGTCAGCAAAAGGACACTCCGCCGGCTGAATGATGAAAACAGCAATATATTTACCTGGAAGTTACTTAACTCTACAGGAAACTTCTTTCAGACCACCCGCGGAAACGGGCGTATCTTTACGATCCGGGAAACGGAACTGTTGCCAATCCCCTTCATCTACCCTGATGCAGAACTGAAAGTTGTAGCTGCCGGGATTGCCACTCCCCTACCCGGCACAACCGGAGATCCTGTCGCTCTTAACCTATATCGCCTCCGGAAGAATCTTTTTGAGACTAATCATGTCCTGGCATCTGTTTTTGATGTCTACTCCGGAGAAACGAAAGCATGTACTATTGTGATCACTCCCGGAACAGTCACACGTGAACGCTACTTGCTTGAGTTTTTAAACTCATACGGAGCGTACGAACGTATCGAGGTCACCGGTATCGGCTCCATCGAGCACAAGGCAGCAGATGAAGAAACATACTTTGTCTATGACGAACTGGTAGATGATTATGTCGAAGCCCGCGAACGCCAGTCCGGAACCGATACTTTGAAAGTAGAATCCGGATATCGCTCTCCGGAAGAACTCGGGCACCTCATTGATATGCTGTCTTCGGATGATATCAAGATCCTGGGATTGGATGGCCGCAATATCAAGGTTATTGCCACCGCAGACAATCTGACATCTGCAGCGCGTGCTACAGTTCCGGAAAGCATCAAGTTAACATTGCGCTTTGCCGAGTCTGAGCACCATCACACCGGTTCTTTGCTGGATGATGAATTCGGATCACCACGCATACACACCGAACAGTTCACCAAAGAATTCAACTGATATGAGCACGCAGCAACAACAGGAAGTTATAGACCAGCTTATAGACTATATCGACAAAGCGATACTGAAAAACAGTGTCTCTAACCGTCATGTAGCTGCTGTACTCGCATTTTTGAATGAAGCTCTGAAGGATAAGAGTATAGATCTTGAAGAACTGAAAAAGTACTTCTTATCTAAGACAGAACCGGATGGAACATCTTATCTCCTGAAACTATTGGGAGGTGCCGAAGTTGGTGAGACAATCGACTCTTTAACTGCAGGCAAAGGCATTCTGCTTAAAAACGGTCGTGTTCAGGCTGATATCCTGGAAGCTCGTTTCGGTATTATTGTTCAAGAGATTATTTTCAACCGTCTTTCAGCTATGGAGAGTGATTATTCATTTTCCGAGTCAGGGACTATTGAAAGTGTAAAGTTGTTGGATGATGGTACTTATCTACTTCCGCTTCGTAAACGTTGGGAGAATGATTTTACGGCATTGGATGAAAATGACGTCATTTATGGTGTAGTGAATGAGCTTGCTTCCGGTAGTGGTAACTATTATACTTCATGGTTGCGTGTCCTACATGTCGATACATCAGCTAACACTATCAATGCTGTTATGTATCCGGATAATGAAGTACCCGGTGGCAAGAATTATCCTCCAGAACCGCTAATGATATTATCTCATCGTGGCAACCCCGTGAATGAAGACCGTCAATCGTACTGGTATCTATCATCCCGTGAGAAATGTATCTGTATGTTGGATGGCGTTACAAAACCAATTTTGGAGGAATATAACTACGCCATTATTGCCGGTAAACTCAAACAACTGTCATTGTTTGATAACCTGCCTATCAGCTATCGCCATAGCTATATACACTGCCGTGGAGCTGTTATACAGGATTTGTTGCGCGTAGATAAACAAGGTATTCCTGTCGTTTCGCTTGTGGATCGTGGAAACTGGAGTGCTGAGGTCGCAGCTTCTGATAAACCCTATTCTGTGTCTTCCACTTCAGCGGATACCGTGTGGCATTACGGCTGCCGTTGGCAATGTCTCATAAATGTTACCTTGGATGAGCCACGCTACGGTTCTACTGGTTGGGCTATGATCGAAGGTAATCCGAATTTTAGCATAGATATTGAGTCAACAAACGGATGGTTCCTAAACTTTGATCAACTTGATAAAGATGGCAACCTTATAGACGAATTGACAACACTCGAAATTAGCGGTCAGATTTATAACCGGGATGTGACAGAGCATATTCTGGATATTGATATTGAGTGGACTCGCAATAGTGAAAATGTGACAGAGGATAATGCTTGGGCAGTAAAGCACGCCGATACTGGCAAAAAATTGATAATACATCGTGATGATCTTGGGAGTAATTTTCCCAAAATTGGATATTGTGTCTTTAAAGCCACGGTATTACTACGTGATGGTCAAAAAATACATTCTGATGAAATGGAGGTTCCTTTATGAAACGTAAGAGAATAGAAATAAACTATAAACCGCTGCATGTACATGTAGCAATAAACGAGGTCGGCTCAATCGCTTCATTACAGACGTATGATGCAGCTACGGGAGTTTATGAAGCTGACTACACTCTAACCCCGTTAGTCTTGTTACCGCAGTGTGATGTCATCGACCGGGATGGAATTATCAAAGAGCATAATATCAATGCCAAATTGATAAATCTCAAATGGAATGAAATCATCAATGGGAAAAAGACTCTGATCGAGAGTACCAATAATAGCTATGAAATAACCCAGGATGGCACAAACAAAGGCCAGATCAAGGTTAAAAAGAATGCTGCTCTCTTGCATCCTATAACGTTGGATTTTTATGCTGAGTATCTCGATACACGTACTAACCAGATAATCGTTTTCAAAAAAACGAAGCTGATTAAATGTATCAATGCCACAGATGCAAATCCATTGTTGACACTCGATAGTGAATCTACTCACCTCTGGAATCCGTGGGAAGATGCTGCCCAGCAGATTATAACTGCCAAACTGATGGTCGGTGAAACAGACTATACCGGTGATACCGCTAAAAGAAAATTCTTCTGGTATAAGCTACGTGAAAATGGAACATTGACTCTTGCCGGATCTGATGAACTTGACATGGATATTATCAGTGCCAATGACAATGTACTTGTTGTTGACAGGGATATGATGGGCGAAAAACAAACGTATGTCTGTAAAGCTACATTTTCTCCTACCGGTTCTCCGGCAGCGTCTCCTACAGATGCCGATTCAACTGCGACGACTACGGTTGTAAGGCGTTTGCCACCGTTCGATTATGATATTATCAATATACCTAATCGCATAGCTCCCGGCACAACTGTAGTACAACCCAAAGTTATTGTGGTCGGACCGAAAGGTATTATTTCAAACGCCATGCAGGAGTTGCGTGCAACCTGGTACAAAGATAACACGGTCATCGGTACCGGAGAATCCCCAAAGCTCTCAGCAGTTGATGTTACGAGCGGATTGCTTGGTGTCGAAGTCGTGGATAAAGGAAACTATAAGATGCTTGCTGTCACTGATGAGAAGATTATAACCACCAATGACGGTAAAGCTATAATAACGAAGTAATAATCAATTAAAAACTATGGCTAATTATATCAAAGTGACAGAGTTGGTTGCCCGTGAAATGGGATTAACCGCTATCCGCAATAAAACTGCGGATGGAAATTATCTATTGTGGCAGGCTGATATTCTTCGCTTCCCCGGTGAGGATATCTTTACCCGTGCTGCTTATTGTGGTGGAGTTGTTTTGACTCCCAATGTGGCAAAGGACGAAATAGATGGTACTAATCATCCTATTTTGGTAACGACACCTGAATGGTGTCAACCTAAAGGGGAAGACGCCCCAGGAGATACAGAAGATGAATCTACCGGTTCGGAAACTAATAACGAGGGAGAATTATTATGAGTGTTGCTACCAAACAAGTAGGTGTAAAGTTCTCGCCAAAGGCTGGAACTTACACCACAATTATTAATTCGCCTTCCGGGGATTTGTACCAGGAGTTTGAGGGTTCGATTGGAGCTATTGGCGCTATCGTGCCGGACTTCTCACAAACTCAGCCGCAGTTGGTGTTTGTCGTGACATCGAGCCGTGTTGCTGAAGGTGTGACCGTACCGACTGCCGTTGACTGGTATTTCAATGGTGTAAAGCTCACTTTTACGAATAACATTTCAACCAATGTATTCAACGGTGAGACAGGTCATTTTCGTAAACTTCCGTATGCTGCCGGCGCACAAGACTATTGGGGCATAAAGATCTTGAAAAACCTTGTTGTTGCCGCCGGAGCTGCACCTTGCACCATAAAAGCCGAGGCTACTGTTGTATATGGCACTACGACCGATAAGGTACAGGGGGTATATAATATTCCCATCCGCCGGGCAACCGGATCTCCTTATTTCGTTACTATTGCTGCGGGGGATGCTAAGTATTTCACCATTACGGAAAAAGGAGGCAGCTGTGTTCTGAAAGCTATGACATATCAGGCAGGCGTTGCCGTTACTTCTAATTTGACCTACAAATGGTATAAGTTAGTTAGCGGTGCCTGGTCCTTACTCTCCGGAAAGACTACTCAGACGTTGACCGTTACGGGTGATATGGTTGATTGTTACTCAAACTTCAAGTGTGTGGTTTCTCAGAATGGGACGGAAATCGGTACGGACATACAAGGAGTTATGGACGCTTCCGATCCTTATGAAATCATTCCTATGCCTACACCGGCTGATGAAACGATAGAAGAAGAGGGAGACACCGTTGTCTATGCTCCAATTGTCGTGAAGCGTGGTACTACTACAAAAGCGATGGATATGAAGTTCAATTTTACCGCTATTGATAGTGTAGGTATAATTTTAGGAAGTGTTTCTAATCAGGCTAATTATACTGTAACTTATGCGATGTGTGAGCAGGCTGGTACAGATGTGGCAGTATATATCGAGACTGTTTCTTAAAGTGGTATATATGGGAATAGCAAGTGTAACAAGAACGGTTAAGTTTGCCAAAAAAAGTGAGCCTGGCAAAAGAGGGCAACTACCATTTCCGGCAGGCGAGTATAGCATGACCATGACTTATCTTTGTACGGATCTGATTGCACCTTATGTTTTGTACAATGGGATGTATTACGTCATGAATCAAGTCACAAGCTGGGTCGGACAGGGAATGCCATCAAACCTTAATACTCCTCAAAAAGACTATGCAGTGAACGGCCAAAAAGCCACTTGGATACCTTTTGAGAATTTTAAAGCCATCTACATAGAAATACTCATGGCCCAGTTTGCGAAATTGGCAAGTGCTGTTTTCTATGAAGAATTTATGTTCTCACAGCAGGGAAAAGATACAAATGGTAATGAAACGTCAAACTATGAAGGGTTTAGTAGGAATGAATTTGCTCCTAACTTACTCCTTGACTTTTTACGTGGCAAAATAAAGTGCAATAGCGTAGATGTTAATGGAAGTATTATTACTCCATATATCCGGATTGACTTAGAACCGAATGAAACCACGGTTTGCTCTCTTTCAGGACGAACAAATGCTTATATTTATTGCAAAGGCTCTTCTGTAAACAATCATACGCTATGTATGCCTTTGGCTACCCAAGTAGAAGCCGGAACAGAAGTTAATTTGTTCTATTTCGTTGCCGCTGGAAGGTTAGCACCAAGGCCAGTGATTAAAATATATCCCGATGGGGAGTTTTTGCCGAACAATGTCACAGAGATATCTATGTCTGAGACGATGGAATTACAACTGAAGGTTGTGAAAATAGGACCAAATGAAAGCGATAAACGTTGGTTTGTCGTCAATGGTTGACAGTAGAGTTATTAAACAAAAAGAGAATATAAATTAAATGTTAAATTGGGCTGATTTTCATCGTAGAAAAAACGCCCGTTAAAAGTAGCAAGGTATGATAGAAAAGATTAAGATAACGGATACCAATGTGATAGAGCAGATTAGGGATAATATGCCAACTGCAACTATCAGTAAGAACGGATTAATGCCAGCTGGAATAATCGGTACTAAGAATGTTATGTCAAGCGTATTGTTATGTGAGACTACAAATACTGCCGTTACAGGCTCTTTATTATTAGCAGTTTCTGCGACCACATCCGGAATCCCCAACCTTTATTTCATTACAATGGGGCGTGCTGCCGGTAGTACAAATAATCCGACTCTTAGAGTAACGCTATTATCCGGTATCTATAATATTAAAATTATCGGGAAAACAGATGCAAATGGTGTGTGTAGGATATACGCTGAACGCAATCAGTATACACCTGTTCTTGATGTTATTGCAATGAATACAAATGGTATTACTATGAAAATGGAAGCTGCTGATAATTCAGATTTTGCAAATGGCTTTGAAGCTACATTAATATAAATTTTTAGGGGCTATATGCCCCTAAAAATTAAAATCTCATCATTGATAGCTGATATAGAATCGGAATTGATCATTACTCTTGTTCTGCACAACAAATTTGTTTTCCTCTGTTTTATAAATATTTACGTTCCCTACTGCATCTTTCACTGTTGATAGACTAAACCCTACTCCACTTATTTCAGAAACAATCTTAATAGCAAACGTTCCAAGAAGTATAATTGAGGAATACCCTTTTTGAGTAGACCATAGAGCTATCATACCATAACTGTAATCAAATTCCATTTCCAAATCTTTATTTAATAATATATATTGTTGATAAGGACTTTTCTCTGTAATAACGGGCATTAATCCTTTTGCCTGTCTTGTTGCTGTAGGCATGCTATCCCTGATCAGTTCAATCACACTACTGTCTGTTAGTTTCACTTTATCCACTGCCATAGTCTTGCTACTTTTAACGGGCAAAAGATATGGAATAATCATAAGCAAAAGAAATATGGGTTCAGATTAGGTAAGTGTTATTGACTTCTCATAAAGCAATAAGTTAGCTTGAGTTCTTGATTACGATTGTTTCTCACAGAAAAAGAATACTCACCTCCTGATATGACAGATAACTTATCCTGTACATTACTTAAAAAAGGAAAACATACTTCCTGTTTCTGCTATCTTCATATAAGTACATGCATGTAGGAATAGAATACTTGAGCCGGTTGCACTATTTGACAGCAAAATAAGACTATACTTAATGTCGAATTTTACTTCTTCATACGCTGCTAAAGTAATGCTACCTTTTATTGTACTATATGCCATACCTGGCGTAGCTAATCCTTTTTCCTCAATAGTAGCGAGTTGCATTCCTTTTCTGATTTCTTCTGCCACGCTTGCATCAGTAATCTTAATCTTTTCGATTGCCATATCTTACACTTTTAACGGGCGGAAGATATAACAAAAAAGAGAGCGACCGAAGCCGCCCTTGTTTAAAATATAAATTCCTTGACAGTATAACCTGACTCTGGTGTCTCACTAACTTCAATCGGAGACTGGAAAGTAAAATTGATATTGCATGAGTATGAAAGCATTAACTGATTTGTTTTTTCAGTTCGAATAAATATATCAACTATTGGTCCATCCGTAGTTGTTGCTTTATATAATATTCGAGCTTTACTTATTACTCTACCGGAATTAGCTAATTGAACAATAGATTGCCTATCGCTATATCCATCAGCATGGATGAATAACAACTGAGAATTGGGAGCTTCATTATTATAATAGTTTCCTACCATCAAGAGCACAGCATGAGGGACATTTCCGTAGCGTCCCAAAGCAATTCTGTACCATTTGTTTTGTAATACCCTATCATCCTGCGTATATCTTCCACACCCCCCAGATTGTGCAACAATTATAGGATTAACAAGTATATCATTACCGGCAACATCAACTGCTTTCACTTTACTTAGACTATCTTTGGTTTCCAAACCATTATTGTAATCCTTAGCTATGATCTTTTCTATCATATCTTACACTTTTAACGGGCAAAAGATATGGCAGAAAAATAATAAATTATCTAAACTGTAATATGAAATATAAAATGTTTACCCAATATCTCCCCATTCTCCTATTCTAACATTATATTCTCTTGTTTTTCCTGTAATACAAAATATGGTAATATAAGCTCCGCTTTTATTGGTAATAATCCCTGAAGGATACGATGTACCAAATCCATTGTTTTCCCATGCCACTGCAGATGAGAATAGTACTGAGTTTCCTACACCTATTCTATGTCCGATAGATATAAATTCATCCCATGTTTTTGTAGTCAATATAGCATTTTTGTCATTAGGCGATTCTAATCCTTTATTTGTAGACGTAGACACATCCATCTGTTTTCTAATCTCCTCCGCTATACTTGGATCGCTAATATTAATCTTCTCTATCATAACTGCTACTTTTAACGGGCGTCCTTTATGCGATTTGTCTCGGCAGGATTAGTTTATTACCTTCACCGGCAAAAATGATTTACGCGTATATCAGAGTTTCTACCGACAAACAGACAGTAGAAAATCAGAGATTTGAATTGCAGAATTTTGCCAACGAACGCAGATTAGTAATTGATAAATGGGTATCAGAACAAGTTACAGGAACCAAATCTGAGAAAGAACGAAAGCTTGGGCCACTTCTGAAGAAGATGAAGAAAGGGGATACTCTTATACTTTCTGAAATCAGTCGATTAGGAAGGAACCTAATGGGCATAATGAGTATGCTCCATCTCTGTATGATGAAAGAGACTTGTGTCTTTACTGTTAAGGAGAACTACGAGTTAGGCAATAATATCAATAGTAAGGTTTTAGCCTTTGCCTTCGGTTTGTCGGCTGAGATTGAGCGTGAGTTGATATCACAACGAACCAAAGAAGCACTTGCACGTAGAAAAGCAGAAGGCATACAACTTGGCCGGAAGAAAGGTGATAAAAATACACATTATAAACTCACCGGTAAAGAAAATGTTATCCGTACTATGTTGGATTATGGCTATTCTAAAGCTGCCATCTGTCGGAAATTAAAATGCAATCACAAAACATTGGATGATCATTTAGCAAGAATGCAAGAATTACTGGCTACGACTTGATCAAATCAATGTCCTTTATAGCACATGATTGTTAATATACCTTTGCCAAAAACTTAAATAAAGAATAATGAAAGCAATTGATTCTATTATCATTCACTGTTCTGCTACTCCTGCAGGAAAAGATTTCCGCGCCAATGACATTGATCGGATGCATAAAGCGCAAGGCTGGAAAGGCATAGGATACAACTATGTTATACCTCTTGACGGTGTGGTAGAAACAGGAAGATCACTTTCAATTAATGGAGCGCACTGTCCTGGTTACAATGATCACTCTGTTGGTATCTGCTATATTGGAGGATTAAACGCAATGGGAAAGGCTGCCGATACACGTACGCCTGCACAAAAAGAAGCTCTTCGTAACCTCGTTGCAACTCTCTGTGAGCAATACAATATCATCGAGATCTTAGGCCACCGCGACACATCTCCGGATCTCAATGATAATGGTATCGTCGAGCCATCAGAATGGATCAAAATGTGTCCCTGCTTTGAAGTAAGGGATGAATTTGTAAACTTCATGCGCCCGGTTATTATCCGACCTTAACTAAATTCGTGCGGATGTACTGATCTTTGTGCGGTTTCGTACAAAGATCGTGCATCCGCATTCCTTTTAAAAACAGAGTTTTAACCTAACTTCGTACGAAAGTACTAAATTATAAAGCTATTGAAACATTGTACCCCTTCACGTTTCGACTCATCCATAACATGAGCATATACGAGCGTTTCTTTCATGTCTGAATGTCCCAGTAACTCTTTCAGTGCTGCAAGATCCTTTGTATGCCGTAGGTAAATGGTTGCAAATGTATGCCTCCCGACTTTGTGAGTGATAGGTTTATCTATCTCAGCAATGGCAGCAATATCCTTCAGGTTGCGGTTCATGGTTTGATCAGCCTGGATCACTTCAAACAAAGGACCTTTTTTTCTTGTACCGACAATCTTGGATAATAAGTTCTTGAGTGGATCAGATATCGGGATCTGGATCGGTTCCGGCTTGCTGTTCCGGAGCTTCATTCGGAAATAGGTAAAGTGATCTTCAGAAAATTGCTCAAGCTGCAGTTTCTTTGCATCTCCAACATGTAGACTACTGAAGCACATGAATAGAAAGAATTCCAATGTCTTATGCAATTTATATTCCAATTCTCCGGTATTATACAATGCCACGAGTTTGGCCAACTCTTCTTCATTCAAATATACACAGGTGGAAGTTATTTTTTTAATCGACCATTCTTCAAAAGGATTCTCTGTCATATATCCAGCTTTGTATGCAGCTAATACGTACTTCTTGATAATAGCCATGTTTTTGTAGGCTGTGTTTGCATTATTATCCAGCTCTCTCCGGAGATAAGCAAAGTAGATATCCAACCAGTCCCGTGTGATATCGTCAAAGATCAGGTCAATATTGAACTCTTTCAACTTCCGGATAACACTCATGTGCGTGTTAAGGGTAGTAAGTTCCGTGCGATGAGAGATCTTTTTCATATAATCCCGGACGAAATCGAAGAATGTAGCGTAATCCGATGGTCGGTTATATTCACGCAGAAAGAGGTCACGAGACAGATTCTTATCCCGGAGGCGATACTTTACAAACACATTGTTGATACGTGCCAGGATAGTTTCGATTATTAGGTTCTTATCGGCAGATTGCTTATCTCCTGCAGCAACTATACTCTTTTTCTCATTCCAATGCTTCACCTCTACTGTAACCTTAGTGGAGAAATTAATCTTTTGTCGTTGTACATAAAAGGAGATCCACACGATACCGGAAGTATCGTTGTTATATTTTCGGAGGTATATCTTAATATTTTTCATGTGCTACAATCGTATCGTTTTAGGAGGCTCGGACTACAATCGGTCTACACTCGCACGATTTTCGACCCAAATGGCAGGGTAGCTAAGTTACTGAAGGTCAATAAACAACAAATGCCCCGAGTATTTCTACTCAGGGCATTTTGTTCGTTTTGAGGTTCCTGGCGGATTCGAACCGCCGTACACGGTTTTGCAGACCGCTGACTAAGCCACTCATCCAAGGAACCAATCTTTCTCATTTGCGGTTGCAAAGGTAGTACATTTTTTGGAAATTCCAACTATCCGCAGCAATTTTTCTTCTTTTCTTTTTTCGTCGCACTACACTCTGCACGCTTCTCATCCATCAATCGCTTTAAGTCACAACCGGTTACGCAATTTGCACATGGATTACCATTTTCTCTTGTCCGGCGAAAAAATGCATAAATTCCCCATCCGATCCGGACAATACACAACAGTAACAGGATTGCAACTACCCATTGTTGCCAATTCATCATACAAATAATCCTCCTATTCTATAAATGGCAAATGCCATTACCCACGCAAGCAGCGTGGTATACACTGCCGTAAATAATGCCCATTTCCAGCTACCAGATTCTTGCTTGATTGCTACAATCGTAGCTATACATGGGAAATAGATCAATACAAACACCATATAACAGAAAGCTACCAACGGTGTAATCGGAATACGTTCGGCAAGACTTACGGCATCTGCTTCAGCATCATTCGTATAAAGCACGCCCAATGTACTTACCACTAATTCCTTAGCGCCCACACCTGAAAGTATACCGATACCAAGTTTCCAGTCAAAACCCAAAGGTGCAATTACCGGCTCCATAGCCTTTCCTATCTGTCCGATGTAGGAATTCTCCTGCTGTTCGGCAACCGTTTCATACGCATCATGGTCAGGATAATATCCCAATGCCCATATTACGATGGAAGCTATCATGATAATACCTCCCATTTTACGAAGATATTGTGCCCCCTTCTCCCACGTGTGACGGAAAATAGCTTTTGCTGTCGGTAAACGGTAAGGCGGAAGCTCCATTACGAACGGAGTATCATCCCCCTTCACCAGAAAACGGCTGAATAAACGCGCCAGCAATACCGCCAACAGAATACCTATTGAATATATTAATAACAGTATCAAACTACCATTGTTCGGAAAAAATGCACCTACCAGCAACAAATAAATAGGCAGGCGGGCACTACATGACATCAACGGATTGACGAGCATGGTAATAAGTCGGCTTTTACGATTCTCAATAGTGCGCGAAGCCATAATAGCAGGTACGTTACATCCGAAGCCCATAATCAGAGGAATGAAGGATTTACCATGCAGCCCCATCTTATGCATAATCTTATCCATGATAAATGCAGCACGCGCCATATAACCGGAGTCTTCCATCAGCGATATGCAGAAATAAAGAATAAGGATGTTCGGCAGGAAGACAATCACACCACCAACACCACCTACAATACCATCTACCAATAGATCTTTCAACGGTCCGTCCGCCATATTGGCATGTATAAAGTTACCGAGAGTTTCTACCAGCCATTCGATACCCATCATCGGGTATTCGCCAAGCACGAACGTCCCTTCGAACATGAGATACATGAACAGGAAGAAAATGGGGAATCCCCACACACGGTGCGTTACGATAGAGTCTATCACACGTGTAGTATGTTCTTTATCCAAGTGATTATCCACAAAGGTTTCTTTCAGTGCACCGGATATAAAACCATATTTTGCATCGGTAATTGCCTGATCACAATCCTCATTCAGCACGTCTCGGATACGGCGGCTTTCCTGATCACGGACATCTATGATTTCTTTGCCGTTGGGTAAAGTTTTAATCAGCGTTTCCAAATCCGGATCATTCTCCAGAAGTTTGATGGCAAGAAAGCGGGTAGAATACTTATGACGGATACCCTCATTCTCACTAATCACCCGCTTCACCTCTTCAATGCTGCGTTCCAGTTCAGGACCGTGGTTAATGTGAATATGACGATAGAATCCATGATGACGTACTTCTTCTTCTTTATGAGCCCCACCGGTATAGCCGGGCACATACTCCCGATGCCATTCACGCAGGTCATTCAACACTTCTGCACGTACCTTGCCTTTCTGATCGAGGAAGTCGGCACCTTCGTAAATACTGATAACAACGTGAAAAAGATCTTCGATGCCTTTGCCCGTACGCGAAACGGTAGGAACCATAGGAACACCAAAGAGTTCACTCAGTTTCATGTAATCCAGCGTGTTGCCACTGGCTTCCAGTTCATCGTACATATTGAGCGCCATCACCATACGCACGTTCATGTCAATCAACTGGGTAGTGAGGTACAGATTACGTTCCAGATTGGACGAATCTACCACATTGATAACAATGTCCGGTGTTTCATCAATAATATGATGACGGACATACATTTCTTCAGGACTATATGCTGATAGCGAATATGTACCCGGCAAATCGACTATGCGGAAATGATAACCTTGGAAATTAAAATGACCTTCCTTAGCATCCACTGTAACGCCGCTGTAGTTACCAACATGTTCGTGTGAACCGGAAGCAATATTAAACAGAGAAGTTTTTCCACAATTTGGATTACCCACTAATGCAACATTAATGGTACGACGTTTACCGAGAGCGATACGTTTCAGTTCTTCTTCCCCCGGATAAATATCTTCACTCATTCCCGGATGATAATTCGGTTTTGTCACTTGCTCTTTCGCCTCATGTTCGCTGAGTATTTCAATCATCCCTGCCTCCTGTCGGCGCAAAGAGATTTCATACCCCATTACTTTGTATTTTATTGGGTCTTTCAGCGGGGCATTCAGCAAAACCTCTACAGTCTTGCCTTTAATAAAACCCATTTCTACAATTCGTTTGCGGAAACCGCCATGCCCCAGTACTTTAACGATTACACCTTTTTCTCCAGTTTTTAATTCGGATAAACGCATAGTCTTCTCTCTTTCTTTAATTTGGATGCAAAGATAAATGATTTGTATTTAGCCTACAAATTATTTAGATTGTTTTTAAATAAGGAGAAATATTCTCCATTCTCCACTTTGTTCCGAAGAATTAGAAAGAATTCAATCCGTTAATATTATCTTTGCACCATTATGAATATAAAGAAAATAGCGCAATATATTGATCAGGAGAAGCTTTTCACACGAGAAGACAAAATACTGGTAACGCTGAGTGGCGGAGCGGACTCAGTAGCTTTGTTGCGTCTACTTCTTGCTATGGGGTACACCTGCGAGGCGGCACATTGCAATTTCCATCTGCGGGGCGATGAGTCGGTTCGAGATGAAATGTTTGTCCGCGAACTATGCTTGCAGCTGGAAGTTCCGTTACATGTCCAACATTTCCAAACCACGGAAGAAGCGGAAAAGCGCCACATATCCATTGAAATGGCAGCACGGGAATTACGTTATGCTTGGTTTGAGCAGCTCCGTCTACAACAAGGAGCCAACGTTATCGCCGTGGCCCATCATAAAGATGATAGTGTAGAAACTCTCCTGCTCAACCTTATCCGTGGAACAGGCATCAACGGACTATTGGGTATCCGTCCCAAAAATGGAAACATTGTCCGCCCCTTGTTATGCCTCGACCGGAAAGAAATAACCGAATACCTACAAGAAATCGGACAATCTTACGTAACGGACAGCACTAACCTGCAAGACGAATATACACGCAACAAGATACGCCTCAACCTCTTGCCACTTATGCAGGAAATCAATCCCTCTGTAAAAGAAAGCCTTCTCCGCACTGCAGAACATCTGAATGATGCAGCTCTCTTATATAAAAAAGGAATAGAAGAAGGCAAGCAGAAAGTGCAAACCGAACAAGGTATCCTGATCAGTGTTTTGCTCCAAGAATCTGCACCGGAAACCTTATTATTTGAGATCTTATCTCCATTAGGATTTAACAGTGCACAGATCAAAGATATTTTCACCTCTCTGAATGGGCAACCGGGGAAAATATTCCTCAGTGGAGAATGGCGCGTGATTAAAGATCGAGAGCTTCTACTGTTAGAACCGATCTGTTCAGAAGATGTTTCAACAGTCTTTTCTCCAGATGATCCTGCCCTACCCTTCCGTTTGACAATGGAAGAATTAGAAGTCACAGATGATTTCATCATTCCCCGTGACCGAAACACTGCTTGCTTCGATGCAGACAAACTAAAACAACCTCTCACAGTCAGACACTACCGACAAGGCGACACATTCGTTCCCTTTGGTATGACTGGGCGAAAAAAGGTCAGTGACTACCTTACTGATCGAAAATTCTCCCTTTCCCGCAAAGAGCAACAATGGGTGCTTTGCAGTGGCTCCCATATCATTTGGTTGATAGGCGAACGTACTGATAATCGTTTCAGAATAGACGACCAAACACGGAAAGTTATTATGCTGAAGTTTATTCCTTATTAATTGCAACGAGTATCCTTTAGAAAGCGATATGACAACTTACTCCTTTTTCTTCTTTTGAGAAATAAGGAGAAATAAATATATTCTTATACCGCTTACGGAAGAAAGTCTTTGTAATAGTCGGATAAAGCCAATAAGCCGCCTGAGTACTCAGTATTCCGATTCCGGCTCCGGTAAGCACATCTGTCAGCCAATGACGATTGTTATACATACGAAAGAAGCCTGTACCGGCAGCTACTGCATACCCGGCAACACCTATCCATGGAGAAACGTCCCAATATTCCTTACGCAAAAACTCCGCACCCATAAAAGCGGTTGCGGTATGCCCCGACGGGAAGGAGTTACGGCTACTTCCATCAGGACGCTCTACACTGGCCGTCATTTTAAATGTGTTTACGGTGATACCCATTAGTGCATAGGCAGTAGCAAGGATTATGGTACGATCCGTAAAGCTATGCCTTCCTTTTACACCACACAAATTCAAGCCATAAACAGCAAACATCGGAGCATACTGCGAAAAATCATCAACCGTAAATTTACTGTCAATGTTTTCCCGTAGCTCGTCACGTAACTCCCGGTTCTGATATTGCAGCCAATGGCTTTCCAACCCGATAATCCCCACTCCAATCAAAGTTGCAGGTAAAATGATCTGCCGGATGCGGAAACGGTATGGATTATTATCCATTACCCGAACCGTATCCGTTTTGACAGAATCCTCCTGTGCTTGTCCGATTACTGTAAATGCACAAAGTACAAGTAATATAAGGATTTTACATACTCTCATCATATTCTAACTTCGCTGTGTGTTTTTTGCTCTTGTTTCCACCAAATGTATAAGAAACGCCGATATAGAAAATACGGGGATTACGGCGTTTTTCTACCTTCTGTTTCAGTTCGGGTGTATCAAGCGTATACGACTTCCGATAGGTATCAAACAAATCGGTAACCGAAGCCAATACGGAAAGATTGATACTCGGAATATCATACTTCATACCCAGATTGATACAATAATCGGCATCCCTACGACCTTGCGGCACCAGTGTGGCAGAACGATAACGTGCATTGAGCTGCATCATATAATATTTGAACGGCATGAAGTTGGCATTGAACAACGTGCTCCACGAGAAAGTATTCCTGTGTCGTGAAAAGCCCAACTTTTCTGCATTGATCTGATTGAAATATCCGTTTGCATTCCAGTTAAAAGAGAGCCAACGATTGATAGAATAACTCCAGATCAGTTCCAATCCTGCATTGTGACTCTGATCCAAATTCTCTTTAGTAGTCAGCAGTACGCCACCGTCTATGTAGCGTGATACTTCGGTAATCTGATTGGTAAGATAGCGATAATAGACTGTAGTCATCAACGATGTATTTGTATCATTGTGCCACAGCCATCCCACCTCCACCGAATGTATCTTTTCCGGTTTCAAATCAGGATTACCCGCCGAAAGACTGAGTGGATTGATACGCTCGGCAAATGGATTCATATCACTACCTTCGGGACGGTTCACACGAAGGCTATAGCTTAGTTGGAGTTCATTGTGCTCATTCAGTTTGCGGGAGGCGTGTAACGTAGGATAAATATTGGTACAGTGTTGCCTCGTGATGCTGTCAAGAGAATAAAGATTGTTCCGGATATCAGCATATTCTCCACGCAGTCCGGCCATAAGACTCCACTCTCCCGGATTCATTTCTAAAGTAGCGAAGAAAGAATGAAGGGTGCGATGATGGGTAAAATCACTTGTGCGGTCAAGATCAGGAATGAAAGATGCACCATCCCAATTCTCCACATGATAATTCTGTTCGGCACGAAGCGCTTCCAGTTCATAACCTGCCGATAGTTTTGTCCATTCCGACAAATGATGCTGCCAATGCACTTTTCCGATATGTAAATAATCGGCATCCCATACCCACTCATTGTCTTTAGTGTCATTCTCCATTTGCATGGTAGAATATTCATTCTGTTCGTCTTCATTTTCGGAAGAATAAGTATAGTTCACACTCCATTCATTGCCCTTTCCATAGGTGTGGGTATAAAGAAAGTTTCCTTCCCACATATTCTCCCTGGCATCAGCCCTGCGATTGCGAAAATAAAAATCTTCCAAATGATGATTTATATCTTCCGTAACAGATTCTATACGCTCACTTCGCAGGAAATGACGGCGATTATAGCTTCCCGAAATTTCCATGACATCATGAGTCGAAAGGTTTGCTCCCATTCCAAGTCGTAATGTGTGCGACACGGGACGACCTGTACCGAGAGTCGTCTGGCTAATGTATTCCGTGGGCGATGTACGATTGTCAAAAATACTACGGTCATAGCGATCTTGCCGGAAAGCATAACCGCCAAAGAAATTCACCCCATTGATGCCGTAATTCAAATTCACTCCGGCATTGTAACGGTCGTGGCTACCGGTATTCGCCGTCAAAGTGCCATTCAGTCCCGCCTTGCCCTCCTTTTTCAATACGATGTTAATAATACCGCTCACACCATCGGGTTTATACTTTGCCGAAGGATTAGTAATTACCTCGATACGTTCGATACTGTTTGCGGCAAGTTGATTCAGAGCATCAGTCCGTGTCCTGCCGCTCATCAGTGCGGATGGTTTTCCATTAATAAGGATAGTCACATTCTCATTACCACGCAGGCTGACCGTACCTTCCAAATCCACCTCTACCGAAGGAATATTCTGCATCAACTCGCTTGCCGAACCTACCGAACTCATCAAATCCTGTCCTACATTAAATACCTTACGATCCAGTTTAGGCACAAAAGTGGATTTTCGCCCGGCTACCACCACTTCATTCAATACCTGACCTTTATCGTCAATCCACAATACACCGACATCAACCGTCTGATTACCATTACCCACAGTGAACATTTCAGATTGTGTTTCACCATAACCGACATAACTACCCACTAGATAATAACGACCCGTTGGCACATCTTCCAGATGAAAGCATCCGGTAGAATCTGTCATAGCTCCCGTCACAAGTTTTTTTGTTGTTGCCTCGTACAAAGCTATCGTGGCAAACTCCACCGGTACTTTATTCGTTTTACCACTTAAGATTCCTGTCACTTTACTGCCATTTCCTGCAGCGAATACAATCGTAATCCAACAAATGACCACGATGCCTAAAACAAATCTTTTCATACCTTTTCTTTCTTTTATCTCAAAATTCTGAGGCAAAAGTAAAAGGCAAATTAGAAGACATTTTGAATTTTACCGGGGGAGACAATCTTTTTGAGGAGATCTTTTAGGATACGTCAACTGATTATCGAAAAGCCGTTAACGGAATTCATTTCCCATTAGAGGAATTTACAACTGTATAGCGAGCTATTTTCCTACTACGACTGAGGATAGTTCCCATTAGGACTGAAGGTACTTCCCACTACGACTGAAGCCACTTCCCACTAGGACTGAACTCGTGTTCCACTACGACTGATCTTAGTGGAACACCAAG
>OGRI01000153.1_pt1 | contig 77043 bp, 55 predicted proteins | sample 1553391 | NCBI WGS metagenome assembly OGRI01 (sample SAMEA2580052, study PRJEB22360) | human gut metagenome | reverse complement strand
CAACCTTTGTGTAATCAGCATCCTTGTATTGCAGGGCAGCAATGGCATCTTCAATTGCCTTTGCCATTGCATCAACCTCTGTTTGCTGGGCTTTGCTTTTTGCTCGGTCAACAGAGTTAATGGAATCTTCTACCGCAGAATAATTTGTATAAAGGCTGCTATCAAGAGCCGTTGCCCTTGCGATGGCTGCATCGACAGCTGTGTAATCAGCGGGGATGTTATTGTCATCCCACACAAAAGTTGGATGACCGATTCCGGCAACCCATTCAACGCCCGCACCGGCATTGGTTTGCAAGCCAGCAAGGACATCTGCGGAGGTGAAGTTGGAGACAGCAGTGCCGCACGATGACTGGTCAAAGGTCGGGTCGGCACCCGCAGTACCTGCATCCCAATCAACCACCAGCTTAGCAACGGCTAAGTAATTGCCTTTATTATCAGGATATGTTTCTTCATCAAGCGTTACACCATCAGGAGGGGTATCCGGCCAAATGCAGTCGGTAACATGGGTCTTTACAACAGCTGTAATCCAAGTGATATTGCCAGGCTCAGCGCCAGTGATGTTTTTTGTTGCAACTATGCAATTTTTGATTATTACGCCAGGCTTGTTCCCAGAGAAGTTTTCAAAGTTTGCACCGAGAATACCACCTACAGCTGAATAGATATTATTGCAGGAAACAGAACCGCCAAACCAACAATCGGTAATCGACGAGCTGTCCGCAGAGTTTTCCCACTGACCAATCAGCCCGCCAACGGTATCAACATGATCTTCATCGGATTCTGTACTGATAACCGTGGCGTCTGAGCCACAGCCTTTTACCTGTGTACTCCAAGTGCATTGACCAATCAGCCCACCAACGAACTTGCTGCCAACATTGTTTTCTATTTTTCCGCTTGTGTAGCAGTTTTCAACTGTGCCGCCATTGACCCAATCTGCCAAAATGCCGGCAAGTAACGAACCATCATTTGAGGCAATATCAGCGTCTATAACAAGTAAATTCTTTAATGTACCACCGTCAGAAACAACTCCGAAAAGTCCATTTCGAACAAGTTCGTCCCCAGTATAGTGATGGTACAGATTCATGATTTTATGATGTTGCCCATCAAAGGTACCAGCAAAATGTCTGACAAAGTTGTCACCATTTCCAATGGGGGTCCACTGGGTGCCGGATAAGTCGAGGTCATTATCTAAGTAAATCGTTTTTCCTTCAAATGATACCGATGCAGTTTTGTCATTGACTAACTGCGCTAAACCGGCCAACTGTTCGGCAGTGGTGAAATGGTATTCAGTATCCGTCTTATGGTCGGTGTACCAGCTTGTATCTGCCGTACCGTCCCAATTACCTACTGAAGTTCCTTCAGCAAACGCTGTCATCGGAACAAGTGCCATCACAAGGCACAACGCAAGCAGAAGGCTTAGAAGTTTCTTCTTCATTTTTATTCCTCCAAAATAATTCTATCCGCTATTTTCTTCCTCCGACAGCGGACACGCCGGAGAAGACAGAAGGTTTAACCGGAAAAGATTGATTTGCCGGTCGTGGTTAGGACTTCAATATCAAACCACCATCCTTCCGGCAAACGCAAAAAGCCGAAGCCAAGGCATAATGCACCCTGTCTCCGGCAATCGGTCCGTTATAAATTGTATGAAATAAGACTTGACACGCTGAAAAAACGGCGCTATGCTCCTGCCGAGCCGAGCCGAGCCGAGCCGAGCCGATAGTAATCGTCGCATTTTCATTTGCCATAGTCAAGTCCTCCTTCCATAATTTCTAAGGAAAAAAGGATATAAATCCCCCTACCCCATAGATATACAGTGGTATTATAGCAGATTTTTCTCAAAATTTCAAGTAGTTTTCAGAATATTACTCTCCTTTTTTCTCGAAGCAATGCCTTCTTCCATTACTCACGGAACTTTATGACTTCTTGAATACTTCCCGAAAAAGAAAAGCCGCCGTCGATTGACAGCAGCCTTTCATTCAGCGGGTAAACAGTATCAGCAGTTCATTTATACCGTCCACAGCACCTTGCCTTTCAGCCTGTATTTCTCGGTTTCGCCACTCCATAAGGCAATGGCGGATAAGCCTTGCTTCCTCCGGCTCAAATGCAATTCTCTTTTTTCGGTTAGCCTTAATCGTGTCGGATATATCTACCAGCCGAAAAAGAAGTGCATTGATTTCGGCGTTGGTTTCGGAATCGTAGTCCCTGCCTTGCCGATATAAGCCGTTAATCAGAACACGGATATTGAAATCGTCCAGCTTAACCTTCATAACCTCACCCTAACAGTAAATCAAATCATTTGAAACAACCTCCATAGCGGCGTTGCGGATGTTGTTCATTTTCTGCACCCACAGCATTTGATTTTCCGCTTTGAGTGCTTCCGTTACGCTTTCTTTTTCGGCAAGTTGTTTTCCCAGCCGAGAGAACATATCCTCTGCCTGCTCGTTGATGTCCGCAAGGTAATCGTTCAGCTTTCCGCTTTTCAGCAGTTCGGAATAGAGTACCTTGCGGTGCTGTTTCAGATACCGCAAATGCCGCTGTCCCCAAATGCCAATGAGTCTGCCCTCCGGCTCGTCCTCTCCGGCAATCAGATAGTAGTCCCCGACAAGCTCATACTGCAAGCCTGTCCGTTCGTCTGTGATGAGTTTTTCCATTGTGTCGTCCTCCTTGAATTTATATTGCTTCTCCGGCTTTCTGCCCGGATTGCTTACGGTGATAATAGAAGTTCTTTTCCAATTGTGCAAAGCACTTGACATTTCATTAAGGGATTTTTTTGATGATGATAATAAGGTTCTAATCAATGATCCACTGTCAACCAGAATATATAGACTCAACTCTGTACAAAGAGAGGCATTACTCGCCTTTCTAAATACTATAGATTAAGAAATTACAACGAAAAACACAGCACTACATAGATAACTACCACTCATCTACATAGTGCTGTGTTTTAATTTTGTATATAATATCTTCCCTGCCTAACGCCGTTTAAAAAAACACCATCTGCATTTTGAAAAAACACCAATTAATCGTCACAAAATCATAAAATTACAGAAAATCACATCATTTTACATACATTTATGATTTTATTGATATGTAACGCATTCGGCTTAAAACCTCAGTTTTTATGCGGTCTCAGCGGCTGTTAATCCCACTTATACGGTGTGAGCTGATAAACGTAATAATTGAGCCAATTCGCATACAAAGTATTCGCGTGGCATCTCCACTTCTTCACTGGTTTCTTTTCTGGATCGTTGTCCGGGTAATAGTTCACCGGAATCTGTGGATTAAGTCCCTTGGCGAGGTCTCTGTGGTACTCCTGGTCAAGGGTCAGCACGTCATACTCAGGATGTCCTGTGACAAATATGTTCTTGCCGCCGTCACCGATTATGAGGTACGGGCCAGCCACGTCTGACTCGGCTACGATCTCAAGGTGCTCATTGTTTACAATGTCCTCCTTGGATACGCCCGTGTATCTTGAATGTGGCACGTAAAATACATCGTCGAAACCGCGGACAAGCGGTGTTCTCTTGTGGAAGGTGTGATGTTCGTATATGCCGGACAGTTTCTGCGGAAGGTCGAACTTCTGCACACCGTATCTGTAGTAGAGTCCCGCCTGGGCGCCCCAACAGATGTGCATGGTCGATGTGACATTTGTCTCGGACCAATCCATGATCTCGCGGAGTTCGTCCCAGTAGTCAACATTCTCAAATTCCATCTTTTCAACAGGTGCTCCGGTTATGATGAAACCGTCCCATTTGCGGTTCTTTACGCTGTCGAAGTCCTCGTAGAATCTGTCAAGGTGTCCCTTTGTCACGTTCTTGGACTCGTAGGACATGGTTCTAAGAAGCGTGATGTTCACCTGAAGTGGGGTGTTTGACAGGCTTCGCATGAGCTGCAGCTCTGTATCCTCCTTCAGCGGCATGAGGTTGAGTATCAGGATGTCAAGGGGTCTTATGTCCTGGCTGTGCGCCCTTCCTGTTCCCATGACAAATATATTCTCGTCCTCTAAAGTTTTCTTAACCGGCAGATCATCATCTATTCTTATCGGCATCTCTATTCATTCCTTTCCATTTACTACAGTTACTCTACTGCCCGATCATTCCCAGGAAATCCTCCTCAGATATGATAGGCACATCAAGGCTTTTCGCCTTCTTGTTCTTGGATGATGTGGAATTCACATCGTTATTTATAAGATATGAGGTCTTGGCAGATACAGAACCTGTAACCTGACCTCCTCTGCTCTCTATCAGTTCCTTGAGCTGATTTCTGTTTTCAAAATGGGTGAGCGAACCGGTTATGACGAACACCTTGCCCGCCAGATCCTGCTCCGTATCAGAAGCCTCATCCACAAATGTCAGCTCAGCCATCAACTTATCTATGATAGCACAATTCTTCTCATTTTCAAAGTATCTGACTATATCCTCGGCTATGACCTGACCGATTCCATCTATCTCAACGTAGGCTGACACATCTGCCTTCTTCATGGCATCCATGTCATTTGCAAAATGTTTTGCCATGAGCTTGGCTGTCGCTTCTCCGACATTTGCAATGCCGAGACCGTTGACAAGACGCCACATATTTGTCTGTCTAGATGCATCCACCGCAGCCACAAGCTTGTTGTATGACTTCTCGCCAAATCCCTCGAGTTCCACTATATGGTCTCTGTGAGCCTCAAGCTTATACAGGTCGGGAAGCTCCTCCAGTATCTTTTCGTCTATGAACTTCTCTATAGTTGCCTCTGAGAGTCCATCTATATTCAACGCATTTCTGGACACGTAGTGTGAAAATGACTTGAGTTTCTTCGCAGGGCAGAACTGGTTTGTGCAGTACAGAGTCTCAACTCCTGACGCTGCACCACCTTCCTCCCTCACTATCTCAGTCTCTCCTCCGCATGCAGGACAAGCAGCCGGTATGACCACATTGCCGCTCATGGTTAGATTCCTTGCAATCTGCGGAATGATCATATTCGCCTTGTACACTGCGATCTCATCACCTTCGCCAAGCGCCAATGACTTAAGTATGCTGACGTTGTGTATGCTGGCACGGCTGACTGTTGTTCCCTCGAGCTCCACCGGGTCAAATACAGCAACCGGGTTGATGAGTCCGGTTCTTGATGGACTCCACTCCACATAGCGTAGATGGGTGATTGCTTCCTCGTCCGCCCATTTGAACGCCATGGCATTTCGCGGGAACTTGGCTGTGGTTCCCAGGCTCCTTCCGTATGTCAGATCGTCCAGCATGAGGACCAGACCATCCGATGGAAAGTCATTCTCCGTTATCTTCTCAGAAAATTCCCTAACCTTATCAGGAAGTGCTGCCGAGTCTGTCAGGTAGTGTTCTACCACGGTAAATCCCTGCTGCTCCAACCAGTCAAGCTGATATTTGAATGAATTGTGGAAGTCCACATCCTCACCGTCCACTAAATTAAAAGCGAAGAAATGTACATTTCTCTCTTTTGTTATCTTGTTATCGAGCTGTCTCACTGAGCCGCTGCACAGATTTCGTGGGTTCTTGTATTTGGACTCCGCATCCGTTATCTTCTCGTTTATCGCATTGAAATCCGAGTATTTGATGACCGCCTCGCCTCTGATCGTCAGCTTGCCCTTGTACGGGATGTGATGAGGTACATTTGCAAATACCTTTGCATTGTTCGTGATAACCTCTCCTATCTCACCATTTCCACGGGTGACAGCCTTTATCATCTCTCCGTTCTCATACGTAAGGACAACGGTAAGTCCGTCCATCTTCCATGATATTACACCCTTCTGACCGCCAAGCCATGACGCAAGAGCACCTACATCCTTTGTCTTATCAAGTGAGAGCATTGGATGCTCGTGAGCCTCCTTTGGCAGCTCACTTACAACCTCATATCCTACCTTGACCGTCGGGCTGTTGCTCATGATCATCCCGGTCTCTTTCTCCAGAGCACTCAGTTCATCGTACAGAGCATCATACTCCAGATTGCTCATGATCTCTGTATCTTCCATATAGTATTTCTTTGCAGCATCGTTGAGCTGCTTTACAAGTTCTTTAATTCTGACTATCTTGCCATTATCGTTATTGCCACTGATGTCATTATTTTCTTTAATATTTTCACTGGTATTTCTACTAATATCTTCCATACACACCCCACAAAAAATCCTATATACACTCTCTACTACATCCCCACGATCCGTCTCAGCTCCGCCTCTTCCTCGCGGCTGAGCTCCCTTAACTCTCCAGGTCTCATATTGCCAAGCTTCACGTTGCAGACCCTGACTCTCTTCAGGTTCACTACCCTGTAGCCCAATGCATCACACATTCGTCTGATCTGCCTGTTGAGGCCCTGTGTCAGCACTATCATGAATGACCTGTCATCTATCTTTCGCACCTTACATTTCTTTGTCACTGTATCAAGTATAGGCACTCCATCCGACATCTTCCTGATGAAGTCCTCTGTTATCTCACGGTTCACCCGCACTCTGTATTCCTTCTCGTGGTTGTTCACCGACTTCTGGATGGCATTTGACAGGTCACCATCATTTGTCAGAAGAAGTAAACCCTGGGAGTCCTTGTCCAGCCTTCCCACGTACTGAAGTCTGATCGGATAATCTATGTGATCAAATATATTGTCTGGATCAGCCTTACTCGCTGTACAGGTAAGTCCTATCGGCTTATTATATGCCAGAATCACTGTCCTATCCTTCTGCTGAACCTTCCTGCCCATGAATGTCACCACATCCCCGGGCATGACCTTCTGACCCATGACTGCAGTCTCTCCGTTAATCGTAACCTTTCCATTCTCTATATGTGTATCCGCAGCGCGTCTTGAGCACACGCCCGCCTCGCTGAGATATTTGTTAAGTCTTATTCCGTCTGACATCTTCTTCACCTAATCTTATAATATTTTATTTTTTCTGACATTGTTATTTCTCTCAACATCTGAATTTTGTTTTTTCTGTAATTATATTTTCATCATATAATACTCTTTTCGTGTGTGATCCTTCAAATGTAAATCAATCAAACAACCTATTTAAGTAATGCTCAATTACATTAAATCATACCATTTAATCTGTCATTTGTGAACTGTCTATATCCACTGTTCATATATCTTTGTAAAGTTCAAACTAAAATCCGGTTAAAATTTTATATAAAAACACTTGATTTTTTTTATCATCTAATGTATAGTGAAACAAACGCAAAGGTGTGTTTCTAAGAAATATTCTTAGGGAACACACCTTTTTTTATTTGTTTTATAAACTTTATAATGCAAATAACGTTTTAAGCGCAATTCGGCTTAATTCTATTAGAAAAAGGAAGTGTTTGATATGGATAACATCGACAGAAAAATAATTCATCTTTTACAGAGCAATGCAAGAACACCACTCAAATACCTGGCCAACAAGGTCTTCCTTTCTTCGCCGGCAGTTTCAGCAAGAATCGAAAGATTAGAAAAGGCCGGTATCATCACCGGTTACCACGCAAGTGTGGATCACGAAGCACTGGGGTATCATATAACCGCTTTCATACATATGGCGCTGGATCCAAAGCTGAAACCGACCTTCTATCCATTTGTGGAGGCCTGTCCTAATGTACTTGAGTGCAACTGTGTGACCGGAGCGCATTCAATGCTTATGAAGGTATGTTTTCCTAACACCATGGATCTGGACTCTTTCATCGGTCAGCTCCAGAGATTTGGAAGCACTGAAACCCAGATTGTATTCTCAACACCTGTTCCTACAAGAGGCATAGTGATCGACACCGAGGATGTCGACTCTTCCGAGGCAATGTAATTCTCTCTTATAAAACAAGCCGGAAATGCATGAGATACTTTATTCTCATAAGCATATCCGGCTTATTTTAATTATACATATTCTGGAACTTCTTAAATGTATCATCATTCTTCTGGAGATAATCTGTATTCTCCTTAACATACTGATACATGTCCTGTATATACTTCGATGCTGTAACATTCTGTATATATTCATTCACATCACCAGAAAGCTGTGAATTGTCGATCTTGTAGCTTCCGTCAGTCTGCTTTGCAACATAGAACGATCTTATATCCAGCGGCTCGCTATCCACATCTTTTATCGTGAGATTTGAAAGCGCATATATGATATACTCCCCTGCATTCTTCCCCGGAACCATATAGCATTTGGTTCGGTTATATGCGGTTATGTACTGCGCCGCTATCTCTACGCTCTTCATATCGTCAAACTCAGAAGGATTTGTCACAAGTCTCTTTAAGGTAGTCTGATCGGCATTTGCCCTTGCAAGCAGGTAATTGCTTATTAGCTGGTTGATCTCGTCTATCGTGCACAGGCTGTAATTTGCCCCAGCCGGGATCTCGATATTTACCGAATTGTCCCGCCCTGTGATATCATCTGCAAATATAGTTGTATTGATATGGAAAATGTATATATATCCGCATACCAAAACAACAAATATTGTCCACAAAAGTGCAAGGGTTTTTCCCGCCGGGCCATACATGTTGTACCTTCTTAGACCGGATCTCCTGCCGCGTGAAGCTGCGCTCTCCAAATCATCGTCATCTTCATCGTCAAACATATCTCCAGTATCCGGTGCCTCGTCCATATCTTCAGGATCGTCAATTACATAATCCTCATACAGTCTTACCTTCTTGGGCATGTCATCATCGCTCTCATCTGGATCAATACTGGATCCATCATCCCCACCATCTATATCAGTAGCATCTATATGAGCAGCATCCACATCCGTATCGTCCGGCTCCACATCGTCTTTGTCTGTGTCGTCCATGTCTGCGGCATCCTCATCAAAATTATTCTCGGCATCTTCAGGCATGGCATTCATTTTACGCTGTGTCATATCTATGTTGTTTTCCTTTATTCTATTCTTATTTTTCCCTTTCATATCTGTCACACATCCTTACCCGAGCAAATTAAAAAAGCGTACCAGGGCGGAGTCGAACCGCCCGTCATGGCTCCGGAGGCCATTGCCGTATCCGATTGGCTACTGGTACACAGTTGGTATAATACTACAAAAGTGTAACTTTGGCAAACTAAAAATCTCCCTGAGAAGAAAAGCCGCACATAAAAAGACGGAACCTCCACACATGGAGAATTCCGTCTTTATTTATCACCGATATATCCGCCCGTTACATTGTAACTGAAACGAATTTGACTATGAATAAGAGTGCGATGATCGTAACTACGATATCCTGCTTCTTGTACTTACCTGTGAACAGAGTGATAAGAACATATGTGATGGCACCAAGACCAATACCATTTGAAATTGAGTATGTCAGTGGCATCATGAGGAATGTTACGAAAGCAGGAACTGCTGAACGCATATCTTCCATATCAACCTTTGCAAAGTTCTTAGCCATGAGAACACCTACAAATATAAGTGCCGGAGCTGTTGCGCATGATGGAATGATATTTGCAACAGGGCTGAGGAACAGACATACTGCAAAGCAGAGTGCTGTAACTAAACTTGTAAGACCTGTTCTACCGCCGGCTGCGATACCTGATGCTGACTCTACGAATGTTGTACATGTTGATGTACCGAGAAGAGCTCCTGATACAGTACCAATAGAATCACACATCATACACTCATCAAGCTTCATTGGATCACCCTTCTCATCAAGCATGTTAGCCTGAGAGGCTGCGCCATAGAGAGTTCCAATCGTATCAAACATATCTACCAGACAGAAGCTGACAACGAGCATGATTGCTGAGAACACACCGCCGATATACTCAGCCGAAAATGCATCCTTCCATGCCTGTCCCTTAAATACTCCGAGAAATCCGACTGAACCGAAATCCTTGAATGACTGTCCGATGGATGAGAAATCAAAGTTAGGTGCCTGAAGCATCATAACATAATATAATACTGTTGATACAAGGATACCTATGATGATATTACCCTTTACATTGAGTTTTGCAAGGATTGCAATAATTATAAATCCAACAAATGCGACCACTGGAGGAGCAATCTGTGCTATAGCCTCCTTTGCGCTGCCAGCGCTTGATATAACACCGTGGAAATCAAAGAACTGTACAAATGTGTATGGATTGTCCTGGATGAGTGTTGCATTCTTCAGTCCAATAAGTGCTATAAAAAGACCGATACCTGCTGGAATTGACTTTTTGAGACACTCTGGCATTGCCACTGCAATATACTTTCTAAGACCTGTCACTGAGAGGATCAGGAATACGAGACCTGATACAAATACTATTACCAGACCTGCCTGGTAACCTCTGATTACACTGACACCTGCAAATGCTGCACCTGCAACGAATATCGTGCAGAAGAATGAGTTGAGTCCCATTCCACAAGCCTGTGCAAATGGCATGTCTGCAAAGAACGCCATGAGGAGTGTTCCCACTACGGCAACTAAGATAGATGCTATGAATACAGCATTCCATACTGTACCAAGCTCACCAGCCATATCTGGAACTTCCCCCGCCAGCCATCCATTGCTGCCCTCGCCTGCTACCTGATTCGGATTGACCAGAACGATATAAGCCATGGCAAAGAATGTTGTGAGACCTGCCATGATCTCGGTCTTGATAGTTGACCCACGCTCTGAGATTTTGAAGAATTTGTCCATGATTACTCTCCTTTTTCTTTATAGTATAATATAAACAAATACCCATCTATTTTATATCAGCATTTGATATTTTTTCAACTATTTTTTAAAAATCATTAATTTTCTATAAATAAATTACCCACAAAAAACACCTCCGGGAGCCGGCCTGGATATATCTTCCAAGCAGCTCCCGAAGGTGCCTATCTTATCTGTATTTTCAACATTCAAATCGCCACTTATTTGACAATTCCCTTTACAACGCCCTTTACTACTTTGTACTTAACACCTGAGATCTTTACAACACCTGTTGTCTTGTATGATACTCTGCCGCTCTTTACATAGTACTTAACGCCAGTCTTTGGACTCTTCACAACGCCAGTCTTGCTGCCCTGGAATACACCCTTTACAACGTAACACTGGTTACCACTTGCAGGATTCTTGATAAATCCTGTGTATCCATACTGTACTATACCCTTTCTGATATAGTAGATCTTTCCTGTCTTTGGACTCTTTGCAAATCCTGACTTGGCATTCTGGAACTTTCCTTTATATATATAGCACTGCTGTCCTTTTGCATTCTTGTAGAAGCCTATGTATGAAGAATATACCATACCGTTCTTAACAAGCCAGATATTTCCTGTCTTGCTGCTTGTCACAAGGCCCTTATATGCAGCCTGGACAATACCCGCCTTTACATAGTACTGGATACTATTGCTCTTTACAAATCCGGTGTAATTCTCCTGAACAACACCCTTTATGTAATAGTATGTAACTCCATCTACAGTTACGAGCCCGTTCTTTGTTACATCTGGTGTTGGTGTTAAATCGACATCCTTATAAAGGTATGCATCATCCCATGTTCCCCAGGCACTACCTGTCGCCGTCGCTCTCATTCCAACCATAACTTCGGTAGTCTCATTTACTGTGAATCTGATCTGTGGATTCTGCCAGATCTTCCAGCCCTGTGGAACTGCAGGTGCGGATGCGAGTTCTGTATCTCCAGCTTTTGCATACACCTCATATACGTCGTTATCTCCATTTGCACCACCCTGAAGATATACACTGAACACGTACTCTCCCGGCTCAAGTGTGATGGTCTGATATACATCATATGTGAAATCTGATGAATTGTAGTAATGACCACAATAAGCACCGTTTCTAAAATCTTCCTTTGTCTTGATTGCAAATCCCTTGCTTGTATCAGCAATTGTCCATCCCTCGTTTCCTGACTCAAATCCAGGATTTGCAAGGATATTTTCTTTTAATATAGATACATTGCAGCTAACGCCTACTTCCTCATCGTTTACTGTGATAGTTCCGTTTACAGTACATGTTCCTGCACCGTAATTCTTGATCTTATCAAGCGCTCCATCCTCCCATGTGATGTCTGCGCTCTCCGAATTGCCATCGTTGTATTTTACTGTTGCTGTCTCTGGGAGCGCAACATTCTCTATATCTGTTATTACAACCTCAACATCTTCAACTGATATTGATACTACCTTTCTTTTTGCCTTTGTTCCTGTGTGAACATATGCAAATGTTTTAAGTGACTCAAGTGGATGTCCTGTGAAATCGAACAACGCCTGATTGTCAACCGCTGATCCGCCATACCACTTTCCTGCATCAGCTGCGTCGTACTCTCCTGCATAGGATGATGCCCAGCCTGAACCGTACTGCTCCCAAGCTGCCTTGTTGGCTGCGAGGACATCTGCAGCATTGTCAGCAGATGAATCATATACATTTACAGGCAGCCATGCCGGCTCCCAGTAGAATACACCGATTCCTGATGAACCTGTATTCTTTACAGCCTTGATAACTGAGCTGATCTCATTCGCCTGACCCTGAACTGATATATCATAAGTTGTCGAGTCGTTTACACCCTTTCTCACTGTGTTGTCATGACCGTCACCATCATCGAGAGTGTATGCCCATGATGTCTCTGCCACCATGACCAGCTTTCCGTATGTGTCTGCCACGTTCTTGAGAACTGATGTGAGATTTTCTAGTGTTCCATGCCATACAGGATAATATGACGATGCAAACACATCATAGTCCACATTGTATGTATTGAGATTCTTTGCATAATTTGCATAAGTTCCATATTTCTCAGGATTGGCGAAATGAATAGCAACAAGGATATTCTTGTCTATGGCTCTTACCGCCTCACTTCCAGCATTGAATATCTTAGCCATGTTCGCCCAGTTCGTGGATGACTCACCACATATTCCATTTGTCGTCTCATTTCCGATCTGAACCATACCCACATCAACGCCTGCATCAAGGAGTGTCTTAAGACTCTCTGATGTGTAGGACTTAACTGCAGCTACCTTCTCGTCAAGAGTGAAGTCTGCCCATGCCTTTGGCACCTGCTGCTTACCTGGGTCAGCCCAGAAATCTGAGTAGTGGAAGTCCACAAGGAGTTTCATGCCTGCTGCCGTTGCGTACTGACCGATCTTCTTTGCGGTCTCAAGGTCGTTGTCACCACCGCCGTAGCCATTTCCCTCTGAGTCATATGGATCATTCCATACACGAACACGCACATAGTTGATACCGCAGCTTGCAAGGAACTTGAAGTATCCAATATCATCGAGTTCGTTGCCATCAAAATCATAGTACTTTACACCGCTGTTCTTCAGTGATACATATGATGACACATCAACACCCTCTATGAATGACTGTTTCTGTCCATTTAGGTCTGTGTAAGTAAGATCTGCCACACGGTCAACATATATTCCAGCCTCTACAGGCTCTACTACATCTGAGTCATCTGTAAGCTTGTAAAGCTTTATATTGTCTATGTCACCCCAGTAATCTGTTGCCAGTGTTCCCGATATAGTTATCGTAAGATCTTCTGTACTGTCCAGAGTAAAAGTATCTGTCTCATAACTTGTCCAGACATTGTATCCTGTGGTCGCTGTGAGTGCCTGACTTACTGATGCCGCTGTAAGTGTAAGTCCCGTATCGCCCACCTTGCCTTCAAGGTCATATCCAATCTTATATGTACCTGCAGAAACTGATGATACCGTCTGTGATATAGTAATATCAGCCTCAGTAGCAGCAAAATAATTCAGATAATTTGTTGTGTTGTTTGTAGCCCACTGGTCAGTCTTAACTGTGTATGTGAGCGCATCTCCTCCTGATATCGTCCATCCTGTCTCATCTCCGGTCTCAAAATCACCGTTTGTGATCTTCTGTGTATCTACCCAACTCTCCGCAGCTTTCGCTGTTATAAGTGATGCTCCCGATCCAAAGATCTGCCCTATCACAAGCGCTCCTGCGAGAATTGCGCAGCCAACCTGCTTTACAATTCTCATTTTTCTCATATAAGCCCTCCTAAAATATGTTAGTTAATATACAGACACTTTATATGCGCTAATGATTCGCAGCGTCTACGTGCAACAGTTGCGCAACCGTTTGTTCTTATGGATATATATTAACATATTTGTTTTATAGTTACTATGTCGCTTGTAGACAATCTTTTAGGCTTTTTGTTGTGTATTATGCACATATTTATGCGCAACAAAAGTGCAATGTATGTGTAACTTTGTGCGCAACAGTATAATATTGTGTTATGTATTTATAAATATGCACAATTGAAAATCGGAGTTATGGGAAATAATGGAATGTGGGTTATGGGGAATCCCTGGGGGAATGTGTTTTCCACTGTTTTGACTGTTTTGGAACTCCTGGGGAGATATCCGAATTTTCCTATATTGATAGATTTTCTGTAGAAAAGGATAATTTTGTCCTGAAAAAGTCATTTTACATTTGAAAAGTTATAAAGTATGAGATTTTTTTCCTGAAACATTGTTTTTACATAGTTTCAGGAAAATTTTCTCCTAAGCCTTGTGATCAGTTTTCTCTATCCTCAAAGCGTTACCTGAAATGTAATATATCCATCCTTGTCGCATTTGGCTGTTATCTTGCCCTTATGGGCCTCCACTATTGATTTTGCAAGGGAAAGTCCTATTCCGGAGCCACCAGTCTCGGAATTTCTTGAGCTGTCCGGTCTGTAAAATCTCTCAAACAATATGTCCTGGGAACCTTCATCCATTTCATCCGTAAGATTTCGAAGCATAAATCGAACTTTTCTGCCATCACGTCTCAGCGATATGTCTATAGGCGTTGTCTCGACCGCATATTTCATGGCATTATCCACCAGTATGCTTATAAGCTGACGAATGGAATTCTCATTTCCCGTATACTTTATTCCATCTTCAATATCAGCATTTATCTTCTTGCCTCTAACTTCTGACAAGGTTGAAAAATGGTCTATCACCTCATATGCGACCTCTGAGAAATCAAACTCGGACTTCTCCCTTGGCTCAGGATTCTCGTCCAGCCTTGACAAGGCAACCATCTGATTTGTTAGTGACGTAAGTCTCCTGACCTGGTCTCTGGTGTTCTGAGTCCACTCGCTCTCACCATTCACCATCTCTATAACCTCTGTATTTGCATCTATAATGGTAAGAGGTGTCTTGATCTCATGGCTCGCATCAGTGATGAATCTCTTCTGCTTCTCATAGCTGTCAGCCACAGGCTTGAATATCTTCTTCGACCAGAAAAGCACCAGCGTGAATACCGCAAGAAATCCCAGCAATGAAACCCCAACGCTGTACACCAGCGTATTTTTGAAAGACTCGATCTCCTGACGGCAGTCCACAAATATTATCCTGCTTCCACCTGTCTCATCATCACAGTCCACCACCATATATCTGTATATATCTATGAACCCTTTATCAATACCATCAGCAATTATCTGCTCAGCGTACGATTCTGCATCAGACTCATCAACAGCCGCTATATTATCCAGACTATAAGAAACCACAGCCCCTTCCGACACGACCACAGAAAAATATCTGGTCTGAAACGGTGTTTCCGGTGAGAATTTGTCACCACGCTTCTTATCCGGGTTTGCGGGCGGCTGGATATTTTCGGATCCATCCTGGTTTGCGGTCACATTTTCATCCGACTCTCCTGAGTTCGATGGCAGCTGCCTATCTTTATGATCTGGCATCAGTTCCTTCATAAAATCTCTGCTGTCAAACTGTCCATTGTTATCCGCAAGTTTCTCCAGTGTGTCATCAGCCCTTGAAACCATACGGACATAATTGGCAACGTTCAATATACTCATTATGACAAACAGAACGCCAAATGTAGATGCCATCGCCGCAAATATAAACCTCTTCCTAAGATTTTTTATCATATACTATCCTCTTTTCACCTACGTATAAACTCTAAATTTATTCAGAATATTCCAGTGTATATCCCTGATTTCGGACTGCCTTTATCGACACCTTAGAGCCTATCTGTCCCAGTTTTTTTCTGAGATATGATATATTTACCCACACTACGCTTATCTCAGTATCAGTATCATACCCCCATATCTTCTCCATCATGAGCTCTGCAGATATTATGGATTTCTGATTTGCCATGAGAAGCTCCATGATCTGGTATTCTTTATTCTGTAGCTTGACACTTCCACCGCCAGAACTGAGTTCATAGTTAAGGCTGTTCAACGTACAGTCACCATATGTCATATCGGTGCTTACAGCCTCGCTCTTTCTTCTGGTTATGGCGCGTATCCTCGCAAGCAGCTCCTTCATCTCAAATGGCTTTGCAAGGTAATCATCAGCACCGAGATCAAGTCCATTGATCTTATCATCCGTCTCCGACTTTGCGGTGAGCATTATGACTGGCACATCACAGCCCTCCGATCTGATCTTGGACAGCACTGTAAATCCATCCATCTTTGGCATCATGACATCCAGTATAACTCCATCGTATACCCCCGCCACAATATAATCATAGGCATCCTGCCCATTGTATACTGCATCAACAGAATAATTATTATGTTTCAATATCACCTGAAGGGCACTTGAAAGAGCCTTCTCATCCTCCGCAAGAAGCAATCGCATAATCTCATCTCCGTTTCACTTTATTGTCAGACAGCATATGCTTAAGCCATCCTTATAATCCATATTATAAGCGCAAAACTTAAATCAAACTTAAACTCTCAATACATCCGCAATAGTCTGCACCAGTTTGCCTATATATACCATACATATTCCTGTCCCTTTCTCCTGTATATCTTCATTGCAATTATATTTTACGAGGTACAGTATTTCAATATAGACAGGTGAAAAGCGATCAACACTACACGAAAAAGCAAAACAGAAAAAACAAAAGCCTTACGGTCTACTCTGAAGTAAACCGTAAGGCAATCATTCTTATTTTATATTCAAATCGTGGAACAGATTAAACGTTCATCTGCTTTGCAACCTCAGCTGCAAAATCCTCGTTCTTCTTCTCCATTCCCTCGCCAACCTCGAAACGAACAAACTTAACGATCTTGAGATCCTTGTTAACTGACTCAAGGTACTTGGCAACTGTCTGCTTTCCATCCTCAGCCTTTACATATACCTGATCAAGAAGGCTGATCTCCTTAACCTGCTTTGAGATACGTCCCTCAACAAGACCACTGAATATCTTGTCTGCAACGATTGCATCCTTATCAGCCATAGCAAGCTCTGCAAGCTGTGCCTTAGCCTCCTTTGAAAGGAAGTTGAATAAGAAGTTCATGTTGCTCTTCTTCTCTTCGTAAATAGCTACATCCTCAGCGCTCCATACGCCATCAACAGCCTTTGCGATCAGCTTGTTAAGGATTGGCTTTGGAAGTGTATCAGGTGCATTGAGTGCACTGTCAACTGTAATCTCCTTGAGCTTAGCCATAGCGTCTGCTGAGATGTCCGCTCTGCTGATGTACTGTGGGTTCATAGCTGCGATCTGCATTGCCACATTCTTGAGAGCTTCCTTTGCAGCGTCATCGCTTGCGCCGTTGCCAGCTACGATAACACCTATTCTACCATTGCCATGTAAATAATCAACAACTACATCGCCTGTAACCTTCTCAAATCTACGGAATGATAACTTCTCTCCGATCGTAGCAGTCTTGTCAACAAGCTCTTCCTTAAGTCCGTTCTCACCAAGAAGTGCCTCAACATCCTCGCCATCCTTGCCACCAACGAGTGATGAAGCAAGTGCCTGATCAGCTATCTGCTGAACAAATGTCTGGAATATCTCATTCTTAGCAACGAAGTCTGTCTCTGAGTTAACCTCAACAACAACACCTGTTGTATCATTAACTGCTGCACGGCAGATACCCTCTGCTGCGATTCTGCTTGCCTTCTTCTCAGCCTTAACCGCACCGCTCTTACGAAGTACATCTACTGCTGCTTCCATATTACCATCAGTCTCTGCAAGTGCCTTCTTGCAATCCATCATACCAGCACCTGTAAGCTCTCTTAACTCTTTAACCTGAGCTGCTGTAATTGCCATCTTTTTCTACCTCCAAATTTGAATATTGACATTCTCATAATCATGTTTATGTCATTTTATTAAAGCCTTTCAGCCCGTATATGTCTCTTTAAAAGTCACGGGATAATACTTTTTATTATATTACCCCGTTACTTTTTATAATCATTTATTACTTGTAATCAATTATGATCAACTACAGATTACTCCTCTGTAGCCTCCTCAGCCTCTGCCTCTTCTACTGAATCAGCGTCAACGCCCTGCTGAGCCTCGATAACAGCGTCTGCCATCTTTGAAACGATAAGCTTTACAGCTCTGATAGCATCATCGTTACCAGGAATTACATAGTCAAGCTCCTCTGGATCACAGTTTGTATCAGCGATACCAACAAGCTTAATTCCAAGTGACTGAGCCTCCTGGATACAGATTCTTTCCTTCTTAGGATCAACAACGAAGATCATGTCTGGGATTCTCTTCATGTCCTTGATACCACCAAGGTTCTTCTCAAGCTTCTCCATCTCTTTCTTGATCTGGATAACTTCCTTCTTTGGAAGAACATCAAATGTACCGTCCTGCTCCATCTCCTCGTACTTCTTGAGAGTAGCGATTCTTGTCTGGATTGTCTTGAAGTTTGTAAGCATACCTCCAAGCCATCTCTCATTTACATAGTACATACCGCAACGCTCTGCCTCGCTCTTGATTGAGTCCTGAGCCTGCTTCTTTGTACCAACAAAAAGGATTGTTCCGCCGTTTGCAACACAATCACCGATTGCATTGTAAGCATCGTCAACCATTCCTACTGACTTCTGAAGATCGATGATGTAGATACCATTACGCTCTGTGTAGATGTATGGCTTCATCTTAGGGTTCCATCTTCTTGTCTGGTGTCCGAAATGTACACCTGCCTCTAATAACTGTTTCATTGAAATAACGCTCATTTTTTCTACCTCCATGGTTAAAATCTTCTGCCAGTATCAACTCTTTGGACCACCCGAGCACAGGCACCACGCCAACTATCAACCAGCATGTATATTTGTTCTGCGCACTCACGCAATCGACATTGTAACACAAAAAAAAAGTGCATTCAAGCACTTTTTTTCTGTATGTCAAATATATTGATCACTCATCTGTTTTTCACTTATTTCGCTCTATTCTTTATACTGCTTATTACATATGAAACACTGGCAATAACGAACAGCAGATATCCTATAGCAAGGTCTCCCCAGAACGTGCTTTTCTGATCTACCACATCAAGGATATCGAACATTTCCTTGTAACAATCTGAAAATGCCATATCATAACCATAGTCACTGAACTCTTTATAGAGCTGTAAGCTGACGCTGAGTCTCTGAGAAATATATATCATGCCGATACACAGCACTACGCATATGATTATTCCCTTGATATCCAGACACTTACCAAATTTCTTATATCCCATCATAGCACATATTACCATGACCGCGCCTGACATTCCTGCGATATATCCCAATTTGTATACAATAACCCACATTGCAACACCCACGAGCGATCCCAAGAACGCTCCGACTATTCCAGTCACAACATTTGAACTGACAGTCTCTTTCCCAAATGTCTGTGTGTTCATTGCTGGCTGTGCATATCCCTGATTCTGGTTATACGAAACATCTACACCAAAGCTCTGTTGATCAATGCCATTTCCATAAGATCCCTGGAACTGTCCATTCTGATTGGTATTATATCCATACTGCTGTCCACCATAATTTTGATCATAACCATACTGCTGTCCTGCATAATTTTGATCATAGCCATACTGCTGTCCTGCAAATCCATTTATCTGCTGTTCTTCGTTATTCATCATTTTATCCCCCTTTTTATCCCTCTACTGGTGTCCGAGCAGAATCCATACAATCCCGCCATTTGTTTCATTTCCAGTAAATGTATATGTTCCTGACACAAGGCTGTTCGAATACCCTGATCTGAGCAGCCAATCATAATACTCATCTGCATCGCGAAGTCCTATCTGTTCAAGCAGCTGACAGATCTCATACGCTGACATTCCATCAACGATCGTGATCTGACCGCCGCCATTATCATACTTTATTGCACTCGGCTTAGGAGCCTCTGTATTAGCCTCGGTTGTCTTTTCTGTCGTTGCCGTTGATCCCGACTGTGAATTCTTGTCCTCTGTATATCCATTATCCTTAGATGATGGTACTTTCTGTGTGTTGTCACTCAGATCATTGCCCCCCTGTGACGATCCATTATTGTCACCAGATGAAGATCCACCCTTATTACCAGTCGACGTTCCAGACTTGTCCCCTGTCGATGCACTACTCTTATCATCCGAGCCAGCCGTGCTGCCCGCATTGCCATTTCCTGTGTTGCTGCCGTCTCCGGTGCTTTTGCCGTTGCTGCCACCAGAGTTGACATCGCCTTTTCCATTGATATTGCTGCCCTTCGTGTCTGATGAAACCTTCTCCGTGGTATCCTTTGTAGAGTCCTTTGCAGCATCTTTTGTATTATCTTTTCCTGTTGACTTCTCTGTGGTGTTCTTTTCCGTCTCAGTGGTCTTTGCTGTTTCCGATGTGGAACCCGTGTTTTCTGTATTATCCTGCTGAACAACTTTTGTCGTATTGCCCTGGTCTGAATTATTCTTTCCGGCATTGTCAAAGTTAAATGCAACAGTAACGGTAAGAGCACCCACGATCAAACCTGTTCCAAGTCCTCTGAAAAAACTTTTTTTATACATTTCTTACCTCCCGACCGCTTTACTGCCTGCCAGTCTCATCTGAATTCTCTGTAATTTTTACCTCGTTTATCTGGTCGATCATAACCTTGGCCTCACCGACACCGATTCCAAGTTTATTTGCAATTTCCATTATGCTGAGTCCCTTTCTGTGAAGCTCAGCCACCTGTGTCTCTGTGTCAACACCTTCATCCCAGATATCCAAAGGCCTGTTCTGTGCAGTTTTTTTCTTCTTTTTCTTCTTTGATCTGTTGTTTCTACTCTTCTGAGGTACCGGTACAACATTTCCCTCCTCTATAGCTGCTGCCATCTTCTCTGGGTTTGCTGCTTCGACAACCGTGAATGCACTATCTGTAACCTGCTTATCCTCTATAGAGACAACTGACTCCTGAGCTTCGTTTACAACTGCACCTTCTGTCTCCTGCTCAGGCACATCGCCATGCTCAGCATCCGCCGTATCGGAAGCCTGTTTCTCAAGTTCCTGATCGATCATATCTCCATCATCCTGATCTGCTGTATCTGACTCTGCCTCATCTGTCTCTGTCGCATCTGTTTCATCATCATCTGTCTCGCCTGCAGCCGGTTCATTAGATATACTGTCATTTTCCTTCTCATCTTCTGGATTTGCAGACTCGTCATATGTTATAGGCTCTTTCTCGCTTGTGTCGTCCGGGTCATATGACTCGTATGCCTCCGTCAGGCTCTGATTGATATAATCTATCATCTGCTTCTTCGCCTTCTCGGAGAGCTGTGAAGAGCATGCCTCAAGCTCTTTTCTCATCTTATCCTTTGCCGCCTCAATGCTAGATTCATAATCCGCCATAGCCTTATCTATCCTCTGTGTAGCATCGGATGTCATATCATTAACTCTCTTGTCTGTTGATGCTTTGAACTCATCTATCTCTTTTCTTGCACTCTCCCTGTATTCATCGATCTCCTTCTTTGATGAATCCCTGATCTCGGCAAGCTCTTTCTTTGATGAAGCCTTCACCTCATCTAGACCTTTCTTCATGTTATTCTTGACTTCATCGCCCTGCTTTTTCAGGTCATTTTTCTTCTTTTCTACAAGAAGATCACAATATTCATCGAGCTGTTTCTCAAGCTTCTCCCTGCTGTCTGCAAGCGTACCATCCGTCTCATTCTCCTTCTTGCCGTCTCCGATAAAAAAGCTAATCACTACTATTGCAAGACCTACTACCAATGTCACTATTGCCGCTATAATATTCGGTGTCATATTTCTTCTCCTTTTATATGTTATAACGTATTTCTATCGCATACTTATATCCTAAATGGGTACTGTATAATTCATCAGGCATCCTTCAGTTCATCGAACACAACATCATTTAACACTTTGATGTATGTTCCCTTCATTCCCGAAGATCTCGCCTCTATAACTCCCGCGCTTTCAAACTTTCTGAGGGCATTCACTATAACAGACCTTGTTATACCTACCCGATCCGCCACCTTGCTGGCAACCAGTATTCCCTCCTCGCCGTCAAGCTCTGAGAAGATATGCTTTATCGCCTGAAGCTCTGAGAACGAGAGTGTACTGATCGCTGAACGAACTATCGCGATCTTGCGGTTCTCCTCCGCATTCTCCTCGTTGAGAGCCCTCATCATCTCAAGGCCGACAACCGTCGTTCCATATTCTCCAAGAATGATATCATCAATATCGTACTCAGTCCCAAGTCTGTACAAAAACAGAGTTCCAAGTCTCTCTCCGGCAATGTCTATCGGAAGAAGCAATCCATGATACTTGTCGATGTCCACTCCGTCAAATCCGAGTGTCGTTAGGTTGACATTCTCTTTTGTAGACAAAACAAGCAGAAGTCTCTCGTTGAGCATGTTGTCTATAAGGCTTCCTACCTTTCCCTCGATCAGCTCGTGGATCTCTGGGATATCTTCCCTGTTCTTAAGTCCAAGTATCTTTCCCTTCTTGCTAATAACCATGGCGTTCGACGCCAGAATATCGCTGAGCACATCACAGATATCGTTAAACACGACCTTATGTGAATTGTTATTGTGCAATAACTTGTTTATCTTTCGTGTTTTATCTAACAATTGTACACTCATAAGTTATCCTCCAAATTTTTGTGTAATAATATGTAACAAAAAGTATCTTTTGCGCGAATTTTTATGACTATTTGAAATTCTATCACAATGAATTACTCATAACAAGCCTATTTTATGTAAAGTAGGCATGAATTTAAAAATTTAAGAAAGTGTTGATTTTACTTGCATTTTTAGCCACAACATATTGTGGTAGGATCATTTTTCGACACAATTTTCAACATTATGACAACCTAAGCATTTTGCTAATTTTCACACAATTATATAAAATAACAGACAATACAACAAAAATCCCGTGGAAAATCCGGATTTCTCCTTCCCTCCCACAGGATATATAATCTCATTTTTAATTTTCTGCCGCCTTATTGTTACATGTATACCCACATTTCTGATCAGCACATACAAGTTTATTGCCCTTGACGACCATGTAGCCACCGCACTCAGGACACTTTTCGTTGCTTGGCATCGCCCATGACATAAAATCACACTCAGGAGCCTTTATACATCCATAGTATCTTCTACCCTTCCTTGTGGTCTTTATGACAACGTCAGCACCACACTTTGGACATGCAACGCCTATCTTCTCATAGAACGGCTTTGTGGATCTGCATTCAGGAAATCCCGGGCATGCAAGGAACTTGCCATGAGGGCCATACTTTACCACCATATTGCGTCCGCACACATCACAGACCTCATCCGACACCTCATCTTCAATCTTTATGGACTCAAGTTCTGCCTCCGCTTTCTTTACCGCCTCATCGAGATCTGGATAGAAATTTCTGACTACGACTTTCCAGTCCACTGCGCCCTCTCCTATATTATCAAGAAGTGACTCCATGTTTGCTGTAAAATTTACATCTATTATAACAGGAAACGCCTGCTCCATACTCTGGTTCACCGCATCTCCCAAGGCGGTAACATAAAGCTTCTTCTGTTCTTTTGTTATATATCTTCGCGCAAGTATCGTTGATATGGTTGGTGCATAAGTACTTGGTCTTCCTATACCCAGTTCCTCAAGAGTCTTTACGAGAAGCGCCTCCGTGTATCTCGCCGGCGGCTGTGTAAAGTGCTGCTTTTCATCAAGGCTGTCAAGATTCAGCACATCGCCCTCAGACAGATTGTTGATACCTGCCACACTCTCTCCTCTGTCATTGTCCAGATTGTACACGGCAAGGAAACCATCAAATGCTATCTTGGATGCTGATGTCTGGAATACAGCACTGCCACATCCAACCTTCACGTTCTTGACTGAATATACAGCACCCGACATCTGACTGGCAAGGAATCTGTTATATATAAGCTGGTACAGTCTGAACTGGTCATGGGATACCTGATCCTTTATCATGACCGGTGAAAGTGCCACATCCGTAGGACGTATAGCCTCATGTGCATCCTGTATCTTCTTGTCAGTCTTGGCTCTTCCATTGGAATCCCCGATATACTGCTGTCCAAAATTGTCTGCAATATATGTGTCTGCTGCCGCAACAGCCTCCTCCGATATTCTGGTGGAATCCGTTCTCAGGTATGTTATAAGACCGATTGTTCCACGGCCCTTTATGTCAACGCCCTCATACAGCTGCTGGGCTATCCTCATGGTCTTTGATGTTGCAAAGTTGAGCTTGGACGACGCCTCCTGCTGCATCGTACTCGTTGTAAATGGAAGCGGAGGTTTCTTGTTTCTCTCGCTCTCCTTTATGGACTTTACAACATACTCTCCGCCATCAAGTGACTTTAATATCTCATCGAGTGCAGCGCGTCCGGATATCTCCTCTTTGTTTGTTCCATCGCCTGTAAACTTGAAAGTGATAGGCTTTTTCATCTTGCCGGCTATGAGATTCGCATCCAATGTCCAGTATTCCTGTGGTATGAAATCATTTATCTCTTTCTCTCTGTCACACACAAGCTTAAGCGCAACTGACTGGACACGGCCTGCTGAAAGGCCTCTCTTGATCTTTGCCCAAAGGACCGGACTTATCTTATAACCAACCAATCTGTCCAGAACTCGTCTTGCCTGCTGCGCATCAACAAGATTCATATCTATATCTCTCGCCTGCTTTATTGAATTCTTGACTGCATTCTTTGTTATCTCATTAAATGTAATTCGCTTATAATCCTTATCCTCAAGCTTGAGAGCTTTCATAAGATGATAGGATATAGCCTCTCCCTCACGGTCCGGGTCAGTTGCGAGATATATCTTATCCGCTTTCTTTACCGCTTTTCTGAGTGCCGCAAGAATATCACCTTTCCCTCTTATAGTGATATACTTTGGCTCGAAATCATTATCAACGTCTATTCCCATCTGACTCTTAGGAAGATCTCTAACATGTCCGTTTGAAGCTATGACCTCATAGTTTGACCCCAAAAACTTTTTGATTGTCTTAGCCTTTGCCGGAGACTCAACAATAACAAGATTTTTTGCCATAGGTATCTGTTCCTTTCCGTAATATTCTGTGTATAGTCACGAAGCTGTGCAGCGCCTATCCCTGATATCTCAGGCCCTGCAGTAATAGTTTCTCACCAACTGTTTTACCAGCCTCTTCTTCTCTAATTCAAATAGTATCTGAGCTGTCTCAGACACCGTCATCCCAGCCTCAAAACATATATCATCAATATGTCTTGATTCCAAACGTACACAACTATACACTTTTTTCTCTGCAGGTGCAAGTAATTTTTTGTTAAGGAACTGTCCTTTGACTGTCTGTATTCCAAGTTCTTCCAATATATCCCCAGACGATGTAACACACATTGCGCCCATTTTTATCAGATTGTTACAGCCCGCGCTGCCCGTATCAGTTACTCTTCCCGGAACCGCATACACATCTCTCCCCTGCTCCAGTGCCTGGTCGGCTGTGATGAGGGAGCCACTCTTCTCACGGGCCTCCACCACCAGCACACCGTCTGACATTCCGCTTATTATCCTGTTCCTGTAGGGAAAACGAAATGCCTCCGGTGCCACATCAAGTCCACTTTCCGAGACCACAACGCCTCCGCCATTTACTATACTGCGGTATATATCATAATTCTCTCTTGGATAAGGCACATTTATACCACTTCCAAGAACCGCCACCGTCTTTCCACCGCCGGATAACGCCGCCCGATGTGCAGTCCCGTCTATCCCAAGTGCCATTCCGCTAACTATCGTAACACCTGCTGCCGACACATCCGCCGAGATCCTGTCCGCCATCGTTCTGCCATACACCGAGGCCTTTCTGGCTCCAACAACCGCCACCGCCGGAGCCATATCCTTCAGCACATTTATATCTCCTGCAGCAAACAGCAGCATAGGTGGATCCGGAATATCATACAATTTTTCAGGATAACAGTCATGCCCTGGATATACATACGTGATATGCCCAGCCTCCAACCTATTCCTGTATTCAAGTACAGCATGCTCCGTCCTGTTCTCCATTACCGTTTCAAACTGTTTCTTCGTAAGACTTTCCTGCAAGACCTTTTCTGATGTCTCCCACAACCCACGGATGCCGCCAAACCTGAATGCAAGCTCAATCTTCTGGGTGTGTACCATGCGGTTCATCATTCCATACCAGAGATATAGAAGTTCGTCATCTATCATCAGACTGCACCTCCCCCATCCGCATTTCTGAAAAACACCGCTTCCTCAAGATGCCTTACGTTCACATCCTGATCACCGTCAAGATCCGCTATGGTCCTTGCAATTTTGAGCACCCTGTAGCTTCCTCTTGCGGTGAGCGAGAGTCTCGTAAAGCAATCTTCCATAAATTCTTTTTCTGCGTTTCCAAGCGGTATATATTTTTCGCACATGCCGGAGTCGAGCTGCGAATTAAACCGTATGTCCTCACCCTTATACCTGCACAGTTGTATATTCTGGGCAGCCAGGACACGCGCCCTCATCTCTGATGATGAAGCGCCAACTCCGTCCCCGAACAATTCGCCATACTGGACCTTCCTCACATCCACATTTATGTCTATCCTGTCCAGAAGCGGCTTACTTATGCGCGCATTGTAATTTCTTATCTGGTTCACCGTACATGTGCACTTATTTACATCCGGGTACTGTCCACATGGACACGGATTTCTCGCCGCAACAAGCATAAAGTCCGCCGGAAACCTGTAAACGCCATTAAGTCTTGATATGTTGACCGCCCCCTCCTCAAGTGGCTGGCGCATCACCTCAAGCACACTTCTTCCAAATTCAGGCAGCTCATCAAGAAAAAGGACACCTCCGTGGGCCAGGCTTATCTCTCCTGGTCTTGGATCCCTGCCGCCTCCTGACATGGCATGCAATGAGATCGTATGATGAGGGGATCTGAAGGGGCGCCTGTTTATTATGGATGCGCCATCCTTCAAAAGTCCTGCCACACTGTATATCTCTGTTATCTCTATGCTCTCTTCTAATGTGAGCTTTGGCAGTATGGTTGGAATGCGTCTGGCTATCATGGATTTGCCCGCGCCGGCAGGGCCGGTCATCAATATATTGTGCATTCCCGCCGCCGCTATCTCAACACCCCTCTTCAATGTCTCATGCCCCCTAACCTCAGAGAAATCACATTCCCTTCTGTCAGGTGCTTCTCCCAGCAGTCCGTCTACATCAACATATTCCGGCTCTATGGCACTTATTCCACTGAGATAATCTACAAGCTCTGTGAGACTCTCCACCGGTATAACTGTCATACCATCTATGATCGCAGCCTCCTGCGAGTTGCCAGATGGGACTATGCACTTTCTGATTCCCTGCGTATAGGCATGATGAACTATGGCGAGAATTCCTGTGACAGAACTTACATGTCCGTCAAGGCCCATCTCACCTAATATAAGTATATTTTCAATGGATTCCTGTGGGATGATCCCCATAGACGCAAGTATTCCTACTGCAATTGGAAGGTCAAACGCCGTTCCCTCTTTTCTGATATCCGCCGGAAACAGATTAATAGTGACTCTTTTCGGCGGCAAACTGAAATCGGAATTGCGAAGTGCGGTCCTGACGCGTTCTCCGGCCTCCCTGACGCAGGCGGACAGATATCCAACCATATTCATCATAGGAAGACCGTCATGTATATCCGTCTCAACAGATATAAGCGTTCCCTCCACACCTCGAACAAGTCCACTTAAAACTTTACTGTACATGTCTTATGTGTGCTCCTTTCTGTCCTTCCGGACAGCCTCTCCATTCGAAGCACATATCATATAAACGAGAATAAACTATCCTATCCTACAAGTCAAACTCCTTTTTGGATAGTATCTTTCTCCTGTTTCCAGACCGCAGCTTTGCCGATGCCAGTTTAAGCATCACCACCGCCACAGTCAGATTGAATATAACAGATATCCATGTCATATAGTCCGACATAAACACTGTATAGCCCCCCGCATTCTCAAGTGACGGCAACAGGCTGTCTGCATAAAAGGTCTGATCTGCAAATTCAAATATCCATAAAAACGGATTCAGTGCATAAATTGTCCTGATCCCTGCCTGATAAAACTTAAAAGCCTCAACACTTGCAGTCATGTACATAGCAGAGATCATAACTCTTCCTGCAAGGTATGATATAAGCACGATTGCAACCACAGTTATGATAGTTGATATAGTGGCTGACACCGATGTCTTTCGCACACAAGAATAAAACATTCCAAAACTTCCTATATATATATCAACATACAAAACGATTCCGATAAACTCAAACAGTGACTTCCATCCAAGACCTCCCACGACAAACGACACAGCAAGGAATGGAAGAGTTGCCACAACATACATAAATGTTGTCACCATTGCAGAGGCAAGTTTTCCTGCTATTATAGAAAACGACCTGACAGGTGTTGTGAGCATTATCTCTAGTGTCTGTCTCTCACGCTCGCCCGCTATCGATGTAGCTGTCATCACAGGCAGGACCATGCATATTATAGCCAGCTCGCATCCCCCAAGAATAGGGAAAAGCTTTACTATGTATGAATAATATGCCTGATAACCCGATCCAAATGACATGGCAAATGCGACTGATGCAATGATGGCGAAGAGACAGTTTATCATGGTCACCACTATTATCATCTTCGGGCTTCTGGCGTTTACAAGCGCATCCTTCCTGAGTATCGGATTAATGAGTGTTGTTTTTGTCATCTGCACCACCTCCTGTGATCTCAAGAAACAGGGATTCAAGATTCTCCTTCTCCCTAACAAACTGATGCACATGAACACCGTTATCCACAAGGCTCCTTAGAAGCTCCGCATCACTCTCACGGTCCCCGTGATAATACACTATTAGTTCTCCATCTTTTTCAGTTATGCGGTCAACGCTGAAGCGCTCCCTGATTATCACGGATATACGGTCAAGCGCCTCGTGTCCGCTGAGTCCTAATATATACCCCCTTATCTTTACAGGCGCCTCCGCATGTCCCTGCGCCATTATATCATCAACCTTACCGCTGGACACTATCCTTCCGTGATCGATTATCCCTATGCTCGTACACATCTCCGAAAGCTCCGGCAATATATGTGAACTTATCACTACTGTCTTGCCCAGTTCTCTCAGTTTCTTCATTATGTCTTTCATCTCTACTCTAGCTCTCGGATCAAGTCCAGAGTTTGGCTCATCTAATATCAGCAGCTCAGGATCATGGATAAGGGCTCTTGCCACACAAAGTCTCTGCTTCATACCTCTTGACAGCACATCCACAAACTCCTCTCGCTTGTCTGACAGATCTACGAGCTCCAGCAGTCTGTCTGCCATCTCATCTGAAGCCTGTCTGGACATTCCATACATGGAACCGTAGAATTCCATATACTCTATAACCTTAAAGTTGTCGTATACTCCAAAGAAATCAGGAACATATCCTATCTTACGCCTGACATCCGCCGACTTTTTCAGTACATTAACGCCATCTATCAGAAGTTCTCCCGATGTAGCCTTAATTAGTCCGCACATGATCTTCATGGTGGTGGTTTTTCCAGCCCCGTTAGGACCCACAAAGCCAAATATTTCCCCCTTGTCGATATGGAGATTCAGATTGTCCAGGGCAGCGAATCCGTCATAATATTTTGTCAGATTCACAATATCTACCATCACTGTCCACCCCCTCTTGCACTTATACGCGGAAGATATGTCTCTGTATAATCCTCACCCTTATGTGGCGATATGCATCTCAGCCGCATCTCATTATTTTCAATATAAGGAGCCAGTCTGTCTCCCTCTATCTCCTGTGAACCATTTACAAATATGACATCGTAATTGTCTGTATAAAAATTATATGCCTTCACGATCACATTTGCTGTTGACTCATCCTTCGTACTGCTCTCTCTTGTAACGGTAGTTATATTGTCATCGTTCTGGAAGCATATATCTATGTCCACCTGATCCGAATACATCATAAGATCATCGGTGTCATAATCCGACTGTTCAAATCTGTTGACATCCCTTGTGTATATATTGCTGTAATATGCACCGTCTAAATCCTCATAATCCTGGGGATGTATATCATATACCACGTAATTACCATATTTCTCAGATGACTGACCATCACTTATATCGGCCTCCTTATCTATCGTGGCCCACACAGCTATCCTGCCCATTCCTGATGGAACCGATGAATACGCTCCCATCTTGAGCAGCATATAATAATTTCTCGACATCATGACATCTGCCTCATCATCATAATTATAGCCGCTTCCAAATCTGTATATATAATAGTTTTTCATGCAGTCTATTGATAAACCATTTGTCATCTTTCTGTTCTGGAGCTTATTTATATCCATGGATTCCCCTGCCGGCAGGCTGTCCAAACAGTAATAATATCCATCAGTCATAACAACCACGTCCCGCATATCATATGCCGTGTTGTTCTTTACACTTCCCTCTATGCCATCAGTGTAAAGCTTCAATGAACTGTCAAATCTGCCTATGTCATTTGTCGTCACGCTGCTCGCCTGAAGACTTATGCCGCCAAATGGAATATGGGTATCAAACTTCATCGTTATGCCATCATCGCTGGCGCATCTCTCAATGTTCATAGACTGGGAATATGTGGCATCTCCGTAATACTCATCCATAACCTGTACGTTGTCATACTCACTGTTCACATCCACTGAGTAACTATCTGCCTTAGAGCCTATTATGTATGTATATACATTCTGTCTCATAATGTTATCGCTTATGTCCGCCGATTCAAATGTAAGTTCCAGGGGTCTCGTCACGCTGTATCTGGTACTTACAATGTATATTGCAATAGTTCCAACCAACGCCCACGCAGGAACCGTTATCCACATCCACTCTCTCCTGCGAAGTTTTTTCAACACAACGTAGGTTACAGGGCCGCACAGTATCAGGTAAACCACCAGTATCACTATAAAAATATACGGTGATACCACCTTCTTCCTGTTTGTATTTATCGCATTTATTATTCCATAACCTGCACTGTTATCGTAAAATGAACCCTGGACAAGGTTGTTTATCTTGTCGGTGTAGCCAGCCTTGAGTATCATCTCCATAAGCTGCAGTTCACCGCTGCCGCCAGCCACCGGTTTTGATACCAGAGAATACGGAACCACCACTACCCTGCCGTACCCTGTATCCAGAACACTTACACCACCTAACGCGTCGTTTACCTGTGCTCCATATACCGAGATATCTGCAACAGATACTTTCTTATATTCAGTTGAACTGCCTTTATCAGACCATACAGTGACATTTTTCGATGAACTTCCATTTAATTCATAGTTGATGAACTTGCTGTTGAATCCGCCCAGAACTCTGTCCGCATCTTTGCCAAGTGACAATATGAGAGTACCACCCTCGAAAACCCACTCCTGCAAAGCCTCCATCTGATCTTCTGAGAGCTTTGAGGTATCATATTTATCTATCAGAATATAATGGACAACCTCCAGTCCCTGAAGCGAATCTGGAAACAGGGCTGTCTGCATATTCAGTTTTCTGACACTCACACTGTCACTCTGGGTTCTGACCCTCGCATCTTCCAGATTCTCAAATGAATCCCGGTCATCAGACAGTACTCCGACTGTTGTCGTCATCTCATACCCGCTCACACTTGGCTGATCACTCTCAGCATATACTACCTGACCATCCTCATCCTCTATCTGAATGAGCAGTCTTCCATACCCAAGCTCATTTACATAGAATTTCACTGTGTTGTCCGAGTCTGCTCCCCAGTCGATCTCCTGGGAATATTTCATGGTTGCACTGTCACTGTACACCTCGTCATAGTCCGGCATAAGGACCACCCTGCCGCTAAACTCCACATCTGTGTGCACATTCAGTACAACCTGAGAGCCCGAATCATAAACCGCATATCCGTCAATACCATAATTCAGGCTTACACTGATGTCAGGATTTCTAGTGATGATCTTGCGTTCTATCTTTCCATATGTACTTCCATCTGCACTGATTTCAGTTGTCCCATCCGATTCATCGTCCATCTCTGCAAATGAGTCATCGCCTTCATCATCCTGTGTATCATATACTATATTTATAGCCTTACTTCCCGCCTGTGACAACACTGCCGCATCTGCCTTTATCTGTGTCACCGGCGCCAGATTAGTAAGAAGCATTATCGCTATTGCACTTCCACATACCAAATTATTTTTGAACATATGATGCCTTTCTGTTCCGTTATAGTTTTACAACTATGCTAATAATAAATTCTACAAGAAAATTACGCAACTTACACTTTCGTAAGACCTTTTTCAACATTCCACTCAGTAATCTTTCCGGCATTATGGCACAAAAAATCCCTGTATACAAAGCTTGCCCGTATACAGGGATCTTATTTTTAACTGAAATATACAACTTCCTCTTCAGGAGCACTTGTAAGTGTGACCTTCTCAGCTGTAAGAACTGGTCCTTCTCCGTCAAAATCAGGATAATACTCATATCCGATCTTCGCTGTCACATCCACCCACTGTCTATCCACAAGATTTCTAGCTCCCTGATAGTAACACTTGAATCCGACAAACTGGATATCCTCAACACAACATGTCATGGCAAATCTTCCAGGAACAAATGCGTTGCTTCCGTACTGCTTTGGTCTGAATACCATGGCCTTGAAGTGTATCTTCTTGCCATCATATCGCTCCTTCATATCTGATGCATCCACATACCAGATACCGAAATCGTCATCCGGAAGTTCTATGACATCAGCGGTCACATCATACGGCAGATCCTCTGGCTCATTTGTCTCAGGTGCTATAGAACCATCCTTCATTTCAAAGATGATCTGTGCTCTCCTGTTCACTGCCTTGATAGATCTTCTCCACTCGGGGATCTTGGAGTTCTCATCGCATCTATTGAAGATCACCATGTCCGCGCTGTTAAATTGTTCGACCATAGTCGCCTTCATATTCTGTGAATACACATCATATGTCTCAGCATTCACAAATGAGATAACCTGAACGACTGTCCAGCCCTTTGGAACTCTTATCTCAAATATCTTATCAAGCTTCCACATACCATTGTACTCGATCATAACCTGCTCAGGCTCATACTTGTCCTGAAGATCAAGGAGATGGTCAGTTGTAAGCTGATCTTCCTCTATAAACTCTGTATATATATTCGCCTTCCTCAGAGCCTCAAGATCGTACTCTTCCTCTCCATCCTCGCAGACAAGAAGCAGAGTCTTGGCTCCGCCTGTAAAGCCCCTGTCCATAAGAGTTTCCTTGGCAAATGTTGTCTTGCCGCTCTCAAGGAATCCCATGAACACATATACAGGTATCTCTTTATTCTGACGTCCCATCATATTAACTCCTTATTTAAACCTCGAACAGCTGTGCAAGGTCATCTTCCTTAAGCTTGCTTCCTATTACACAGAGCTTTCCTGTGATATCAGCCTTACCCTTTCTGATCTCAAACTCACCTGGTACAAGATCAAAGTACAGCCAATCACCAGCATCGCTAGGCACAATTCCCTTTGCACGTAGGATAATGCCATACTTCTCTGTGTCAGCCAGGGTGTCAAGAATCTCTCTGAGCTTATCCTCATTGTACTTGTGAGGTGTCTCCTTGCCCCAGCTTGTAAATACCTCATCTGCATGATGATGGTGATGATCATGGTCGTGACATCCACATGTGCACTCATCTCCATGATCGTGGTGATGCTCGTGATCATGCTCATGATCGTGGTGGTCATGGTCATCATGGTCATGACATCCGCATGTGCAGTCATCTCCGTGATCGTGATCATGCTCGTGATCGTGGTGGTCATGGTCATGATGGTGATCATGATCGTGACATCCGCACGTACAGTCATCTCCGTGATCATGCTCATGATCATGTCCGCTCTTTGCCTCATCCATCATTGTCTCCTCAAGAGACTTATAGTTCTGCATAGCCTCTCGGATAGCAGCTCCATCAAGCTCATCCCATGGAGTTGTAATGATTGTTGCATGATCATTCTTCTCTCTGATCATGGCTACTGCCTTCTCTATCTTGTCCTGTGTAGTTGTCTGTGTTCTACTCAGGATGATAGTGTTGGCACTTTCTATCTGGTTGTTGAAGAACTCACCGAAGTTCTTCATGTAAATCTTGACCTTTGATACATCTGCAACAGTTGTATAGCTGTCAAGCTCCACATCGAGATCTGCTGACACATCTTTAACTGCCTTGATAACGTCAGACAGTTTGCCAACTCCTGATGGCTCAATAATGATCCTGTCAGGTGTATAGTCTGTTATAACCTGCTTGAGTGCAGTACCAAAATCTCCGACCAGTGAACAACAGATACAACCTGAGTTCATCTCTGTGATCTGAACACCGGCATCCTTCAGGAAACCGCCATCGATTCCGATCTCTCCAAACTCGTTCTCAATAAGAACCAGCTTTTCTCCCTTAAATGCCTGCTCAATAAGTTTCTTGATCAACGTTGTCTTACCGGCTCCAAGGAAACCTGAGATAATATCAATCTTTGTCATATCAATCACTCCTTAAACAAATTTATATTAAGACTGCGCATATGAGTTATGTCTGCACAGCTTTGATATCAATACATCCTTATGGATTATACTCGATTGCCCTGATTTTTGCAAGGAATCATGTGTACATCCACCTGGTTGAATGGAATCTCTATTCCATTTTCATCAAATGCTTTTTTCAGCTTCCACATAGCGTCCCATTTTGCATCAAAAAACTTCTCGATTCTTGCGTAGAACTTGACATACATATTGATCCCGCTGTCAGCAAATTCATCTATATACAGCAATACCTGTTCATCCTTCAGATAACCGTCAACATCCTTTATAACATCCAGTGTAACTCTCTTTACCTTCTCTATATCCGAGTCGTATGCTACCGAAAATGGGATCTCAACTCTTCTCATATCATGTTCCGTGACATTTACGAGAGAAGTGTTAGATATGTTGCCATTTGGTATGACTACTGATTTGTTATCGAGGGTTATAAGTCTGGTATAAAAAATATCTATTGATACGACTGTTCCCTCACAGTGTGTATTGTTCTCTACTATATAATCTCCAACTCTGAACGGTTTTAGCATGAGGATAAGCAGTCCTCCCGCAAGGTTGGACAAGCTGCCCTGCAGTGCAAGACCAAGCGTTACTCCCGCTGTACCCAGTATTGTAATGAATGATGTTATCTGAAGTCCCACAATGCTTGCAGCCGTGAGAACTATCAAGACATTTAACACAACTTTCACAGCCGACACGAAAAATCCTGCAACACTCGTGTCAAGCTTAGACTTCTCAAAGCTCCTTCTTAGTATCTTTAGGAGCAGCTTCACAAGCTTGAAGCACACTACCATAAAGATAATTGCCACAACTATGCTTCCCAGCTTTGACATACACCAGTCTGTAAGTTTCTGGATGTACTGTCCTATGACACTCACCTGGTCCGTCGCCTCTTTCACGGCGTCTTCAACAACATTTTCCGTGGTCGCACTGTATGATGCCATATTGACTAAAGTCTCTGGTAATATCATAAATACACATTCCTCCTGTCTTCATTACTCAACAAAATATATGAAATACTAAGCTAAAAACGCTGTGCAGAAATCCCAGCCACAAGCCGCCCATCCCCGCACAGCGTCATATCTCTATCGATCTATAGTCGCTATCTCTATAGCTTATTTAGTGTTTACATGGGCAAAGACCGCAAATGACAGCGCTGGAGCAGTAACCGTTATCCTACCATCAGCGGAGCTCTTATAGCCTCTGTTATTGTTTCCCTCGCCCCCAAACTTCTGGTTGTCACTGGAGAACACCTCTCTGTACCTACCATCTGCAAGCACTGGCATACTGTACTCCGCATCCTTAAGTCCGAAGTTGCACACTACATACATCACATCATCAGGCCTCATTCCCCTTCTTACAAATGACATGACCTGTCCATCTTCACTGAACTCCACATTGCCATCTGCCTGTCCATGAAATGCTGTCTTTGAACTGTACAGCTTGTTGATCTCCTTAACATACTTCTGAAAGTAGCTGTTGGCATCAAATTCAAGTACCGACCAGTCTATCAGACTTCTGCCATCAAATCCGTTAAATCCGCCCAGCTCCTGACCCATAAATGTGAGTTTTCTTCCCGGAAGCGTCATCACAAGTCCGAAAAGCACCCTAAGATCCGCATATTTGTCCTCATATCCTCCCGGCATCTTTGATGCATAGCTGCCTCTCTGTCCAGCAACAGCATCATGGCTGAGTGCCCAGACAGAACTGTCACTCTCATCAAATGTGATACCACAGGTGTAATCACTGAAGCTTCCTCTAGCTGCCGGCGGGATCATCATATAATCCGTCACCCTCGTCACAGCCTCATTGTTCCATCCAAGACCGACAAGCACATCCGCATATCTGTCACCAGTGATGTTTCTGAATTCTCTCACCAGCTCTTCATCCTCTATCCTGATTCCGTCAAGGTGATAGGTATCGATCCAATACGACAGACAATCTATGTCCTTCACTGTGACCATATCCATGATCACCCCTATGCCCTTGCTGTGCAGATGATCGACCATCGCCATGAAATCTACTGGTGTTCCATACCTCGATGTCGGCGCAAACATTCCCACAGTATCATATCCCCAGCCTGAATCATCTCCGTACTCCATAAGCGGCATGAACTGGATATAGTTATATCCCATATTCTTCACATATGTGGCTATCTCCCTGCCAAACTCTGCGTATGTCAGCTTTCCATCGTCAGGAACATTGCCCCATGTAGGCATATGAACTTCATATATATTGACGCCTGCTGCTTTGTTTCTGTTCTTCATATACGCTGAATCATTCCAGCTGTACTCAATTTCTGTCAGTATGGATGCATTGCCCGGCGCCACCTCATAAGCAACCGCATATGGATCCGCAAATATATCCACATTGCCATCTCTATATAATGCCTCAAACTTATATCTCGTATTCGCAAGATCTCCCGGAATAAACAGTTCGAATATATCCGTATAATCAATCCTTCTCATAGGATTTACTCTTCCGTCCCAGCCGTTAAAATCGCCAACCACGCTGACTCTGACTGCCCCCGGCATATTCATACAGAACGACACACCGGAAACTCCGTTCATCGTGATCTTTCTAGCCCCAAACACTTCCTTCACATGGAATCCGGACTCCACATCATCATCGCCATCAACGACTTTCATGACCATCTCCGGATCAACGCTGTAACCAAATGAATAAGGATCATATATATCTTTTACGGCATCCTCCTCACCTGATTCCCCCCATATCTTTTTTGTAACCCTGAGTTTATATGCAAATTCTGATCTATCTTTTATTCTGACTGTAAAAAATCCCTGAGATCCTATCTCCTTCATCGGATATTCCTGCTCCCCATCCATCACAGACACGGATGCAGCCCCAGGCAGATATGCATTCACATAACAGTCTTTAAGACATTTATGCATTCCCAGTATATGATGAGGATTGCCGTGTGTAGCTCTTGTTATCGATGCAATCTCATCTGACTTTAGTACAAATATATCCATAAAACCTTCTCCTACATATTTATCTTCCGTCTATGGCGTGAATGAATATTCCACTCCTAAGCTTTGGCTCAAACCATGTAGACTTCGGCGGCATGAGAAGACCAGCATCCGCTATATCAAATAGCTCTGTGATCGATGTAGGATACATGGAAAATGCAACTGCCATTCCGTCATCCACCAATCTCTCGAGCTCTGAAAGTCCTCTGATTCCCCCTATGAACATGATCCTCTGATCTGTTCTCGGATCCTGTATTCCAAGTATCGGTGCAAGCACATTGTCCTGAAGCACCGACACATCCAGTCTTCCGACCACATCATCTGGCACAATACTGTCCTTAACATTCAGTCTGTACCACTGTCCATCAATATACATGCCGACCTGTCCCTTGATATCTGGATCAACGGGGGTGCTGCTCTCAGCCACATCAAATATCTGTGATATACTGTCCATAAATTCATCTTTATCAAGTCCATTCAGGTCCTTAACGACTCTGTTATACGGCATGATCATGAGCTGATCATGAGGGAAAAGTACAGAGAGGAAATAATTGAACTCCTCTTGTCCGGTGTATCCCGGATTCTTCTCTCTCATATGCATTCCAGCCTTCACAGCAGATGCAGCCCTGTGATGTCCATCCGCAATATATATGTCATTTACATTGTCGAAAGCCTCTTTGATGGTGTCGATATCCCCCTGATCTTCTATGATCCATACATTGTGGGTTATTCCATCGGGCGATGTGAAGCCATAAAGCTTCTCTCCGCACTTCACTCTACCTATGATCTCATCAACCTTATCTATAGCTCTGTACGCAAGAAATATAGGCCCCGTCTGCGCCCCGCACGCCTCAACATGCTTTATTCTGTCTATCTCCTTGTCTTCTCTTGTGTTCTCATGCTTCTTGATAACCCCATTTATATAATCGTCTATAGAAGCACATGCCACAAGTCCCGTCTGATGTCTGCCATCCATGATAAGCTCATAAATATAATAGACTGGTCTGCGCTCCATAATATACGTTCCATCATCTATCATACCCTGAAGCAGCTGGCCAGCCTTATCATATACACATGGAGCATATGTATCTACATCTGGTCCAAAGGATGTCTCAGCTCTGTCCACTTTCAAAAATGATAATGGTTCACGCTTGACCTCTATCTCTGCTTCCTGACGGTTATACACATCGTATGGCAAGGCAGCTACTCTGCCTGCAACATCTGGTCTCGGTCTATAGGCTCTAAAACTTCTGATTGTTGCCATATTCATTACTCCTGTCATAAATATTTTATTGTATGTGCCAATTAACCTCTTACTGCCTTGACAACCTTCTTAATGGAATCCTCATATTCCTCTTCTGATGAGTTCTCAAATATAAAGAGATCCTTGATATTGGTTGGTGGATTGAAGTTCTGGCTGTTGATGTACTCATCCCAGTGCTCAAGCTTCCATGTATCTCTGTCTGAAGCTCTCTTGATCATTCTCTCGTGACATACATCTTTTCTTGTATTTACCCAGATAACGAAGAGCTCTGCATCCTTCTCAGCCAACTTGGCACGAAGGTTATCAAGATACTCATCATCTCTGATCTCCTCTGTGAACGGAGCATTGATAAGTACTGTATCATTGTAATCCAGTGCCTCAAATGCAAGATCCAGTACACAGTAATACTCGTAATCTCTGATCTCCTTCTGGAAGAAGTCTGATGAACGATTGTACTCCTGTCCGGCAACTACAAATATCTGCTTTGAGAGCACGATCAGTGTATCCTTGTCAAGGTATACACAATTGTGAAGTGCCTTTGCAACCTGCTTTGAAATAAATGTCTTTCCACATGCTGGTGGTGATGTAACTAATATAAGCTTCTTCATATCTATAAATGCCTCCATGTAAATGAAATCAATTTTTCTAATAGTGTATCACAATTACAATTTGCTTACAACATTTTTTAACGTTAAATAAAAATAAAGAACAGCATTCGACATTCGTCGGGGACGGAGGTGCCTGACCCCCTGGGGACGGAGGTGCCTGACCCCCTGGGGACGGAGGTGCCTGACCCCCTGGGTTCTGGGGACCGATATAATAAAAAAAAGCCTGTTCAGCCAACAGTTGACACATTTCGTATCGCCCTTGACTAAACAGGCTTAATCCTGTCAAATATTTATAAATTATCAGCTTTTATATCGCCAGGAATTTATTTCTTTGTAATATATCCCTTTGCCTTCAGAAGCTCTGCGCAAAGAACTGCACCGCCTGCTGCACCTCTTACTGTATTGTGTGAAAGGCCAACGAACTTCCAGTCATATACTGAATCCTCACGGAGACGTCCTACGCTGATGCCCATACCGTTCTCGAAATCAACATCCAGAGATACCTGTGGTCTGTTGTCTTCCTCGAGATACTGGATGAACTGCTTTGGTGCGCTTGGAAGGTTCAGCTCCTGAGGTGCGCCCTTGAAGCTTGTCATGGCCTCGATGAGCTGCTCCTTTGTAGGGTTCTTTCTGAACTTTACAAATACAGTTGCTGTATGTCCGTTGAGAACTGGAACTCTGATACACTGGCTTGTGATAGTGATTCCCTCTGCAGGTACGATCACACCATTCTCCTTGTCTACCTTACCCCAGATTCTGAGTGGCTCCTTCTCTGACTTCTCTTCCTCACCACCGATATATGGGATGATGTTGCCAAGCATCTCAGGCCAGTCCTTGAATGTCTTACCTGCTCCTGAAATTGCCTGATATGTGCTTACGATTACCTCGTATGGCTCAAATGGCATCCATGCTGTGAGTACAGGTGCGTAGCTCTGGATTGAGCAGTTAGGCTTAACTGCAACAAAGCCTCTCTCTGTTCCAAGTCTCTTCTTCTGGAACTCAATAACCTCTGCATGATCTGCATTGATCTCTGGAACCATCATAGGAACATCAGGAGTCCATCTGTGAGCTGAATTGTTTGAAACTACTGGTGTCTCTGTCTTGGCATAAGCCTCCTCGATAGCCTTGATCTCATCCTTTGTCATATCTACTGCTGAGAATACGAAATCAACTGTGGCAGCGACCTTCTCCACCTCATTGACATTGTATACTACAAGCTTCTTAACTGCCTCAGGCATCGGTGTATCCATCTTCCATCTGTCACCAACTGCCTCTTCATATGTCTTGCCTGCACTTCTTGGGCTGGCTGCAACTGTAACAACCTCGAACCAAGGGTGGTTCTCAAGAAGTGAGATAAATCTCTGACCTACCATACCTGTTGCGCCAAGAATACCTACCTTTAACTTGTCACTCATCTTTCTTCTCTCCTATCTTTTTAATGACGGCAATTGCGTAACTTTTATGATGAAAGTCTTGTGGATTAGTATACCAATCAGGGGTCGCTCCCGCTTAACTCAGCCTACAGCGGTACTAAGATGCCGCTGGCGCGTCATCTAAGGACCGGTGACTTCGTATTCCCCTGATTTGGTAATACTAACCACAAAACTTTCAATCCACTTCTGTGATTATTGCAATTGCCTGTTATAGGTAAAATCCAGTATATTGCTCGATACTCGAGAATTACTTCGTTCTACTTTATATTATTTATTTTATAACTCTGACCTTTACTACTCCCTCGATTGCTGAGAGCTCTGCGATGTCGTCTGCTGTTGGCTCTACACCGATATCAAGGATCGAGTATGCGTAATCACCCTTCGCCTTGCTGATCATACCAGATACGTTGCCGCCCTTCTTGGAGAACACTCCTGTGAACTGGGTGAGCATGTTAGGGATGTTCTTGTGGCAGATGGTAACTCTGGCTACATCGCTGCACTGTCCCATGTTAACATTTGGATAGTTTACAGAGTTCTTGATGTTTCCATCGTTGATGTATGCCTTGATCTCCTTGCATGCCATAACTGCACAGTTGTCCTCTGACTCTGCTGTTGAAGCTCCAAGATGTGGGAATGCTACCACATTCTTGTAACCTGCTATGGCCGGGTTCGGGAAGTCTGTCATATACTTTGCAACCTTGCCTGAGTCGAGTGCCGCCTTCATATCCTCATCGTTGACCAGTACGTCTCTTGCGAAGTTGAGGATCTTGACGCCGTCCTTCATCAGTGCAAATGCATCTGCATTGATCATGCCCTTTGTGCTGTCAAGCGCTGGAACATGAACTGTTATATAATCGCAGTCTCTGTAGATATCCTCTACATTAGTGATGTGCTTTACATCCTTTGAAAGTCCCCATGCTGCATCTACTGACACATATGGATCATATCCGTATACCTGCATACCGAGCTTAAGTGCAACATTTGCAACCTTTGCTCCTATGGCACCAAGTCCGATTACACCGAGCTTCTTGCCGAGGATCTCATTGCCTGCGTAGTTCTTCTTCTGCTTCTCTACCATCTTGGCGATATCCGCCTCAGCGGCATTGTCCTTAACCCAGTTGTAACCGCCAACAAGATCTCTCGAAGCCATGAGAAGTGCTGCAACAACAAGCTCCTTAACACCATTTGCATTTGCTCCTGGTGTGTTGAATACTACGATACCCTTCTCAGCGCACTTATCAAGTGGAATGTTGTTGACACCTGCACCTGCGCGGGCTACTGCCAGAAGGCTGTCTGACAGCTCAAGATCATGCATGGATGCACTTCTGACCAGAACTGCATCTGCATCTGCAAAATTGTCTGTTACTTCATATGTATCAGGTAAAAGCTCCATACCACATGCTGCGATAGGATTTAAGCAATTAATCTTTACTGACATGTCTTTTTCTCCCTTTTCTGTTGCTTTATATTATTTGTTCTCTGCCTCAAACTTCTTCATGAACTCTACAAGCTTCTCAACACCCTCGATCGGCATTGCATTGTAGATAGATGCTCTCATACCACCAACTGTTCTGTGTCCCTTGAGGTTGACAAATCCAGCCTCTGTAGCCTCCTTAACGAACTTGGCATCAAGGTCCGCATCACCTGTTACAAATGGTACGTTCATAAGTGAACGGTCTTCCTTTACTACTGTTCCCTTGAAGAGCTCTGAGCTGTCGAGGAAATCATAGAGAATCTTGGCCTTCTTCTCGTTGTGAGCCTTCATAGCCTCAAGACCGCCCATCTCCTTAACCCACTTGAATACCTTGCCACAGATATAGATGCCGTAGCATGGAGGTGTGTTGTAGAGTGAGTCTGCATCTGCCTGAGTCTTGTACTTGAGCATAGTTGGTGTAAATGGCATTACGTCATCTCTGATGAGATCTTCACGTATGATAGCCACTACTACGCCGGCAGGACCAACGTTCTTCTGTACTCCGAAGTAGATCATACCATAATCCTCAACATTTACAGGCTGTGAGAGAATATCAGATGACATATCTGCAACAAGGATCTTGCCCTTTGTGTTAGGAAGTGTGTGGTATGTTGTTCCATATATAGTGTTGTTATGACAAATATATACATAATCAGCATCGTCATCGATTGGAAGATCTGAACAATCTGGGATATATGAGAAAGTCTTGTCAGCTGATGATGCAACTGCAACTGCCTTTCCATATTTCTTTGCTTCTTCGTATGCTTTCTTTGCCCACTGACCAGTGATGATGTAATCTGCTACACCATTCTTCATGAGATTCATTGGAATTGCTGCGAACTGCTGTGAAGCTCCTCCCTGAAGGAAAAGCACCTTGTAGTTGTCAGGTATATTCATGAGATCTCTGAGATCCTTCTCTGCCTCTTTGATGATATTGTCGAAAGCTTTGGATCTGTGGCTCATCTCCATTACGCTCATGCCTGTTCCCTTGTAATCAAGCATTTCTTCTGCTGCCTCTTTTAATACCACCTCAGGAAGAACTGAAGGGCCTGCTGAAAAGTTGTACACTCTTGCCATTTTTGTTATCTCTCCTTCTTTGATTTTGTGACGATAATTCCGTTTTTAGTCTGTGTAAGTCTGTGTTCTGATGCCTATGTCCTTTGAACGACATAGGCATCAGAACACAGACTAATTTACTTTATCGACGAAATTATCTGGTTATGACTTAATTAAATATTTGCGAGATATCCTGTTCACAAAAACGGCATTTCGCTCCTATTTATGATTATTGAAGAATAGTTACTTTGTTTTGTGAATTTTATTAATATAAAATGTTTACTAAACTTATTACACTATTCAGTAATCTTTTTATAGATTGCGTATTTCCGTTGTTTTATCGTATCCCGCTTGCGATTTTCAAGTTTTTCAGTTCAAAATCTTATGTTTTCAAGTAAAATAACTTCATTATCGCTTATATCCCTGTACTATAGCACTCTTTTCACTTGTCGGCAAGTGGGGATTATATATAAAGGCACCATATTTATGTATGTGTGCACACAAATATGGTGCTTTTTCATCTTGTGCCGTTATGAATCTTACATATCATCCTCTGAGAAGCATGTATCGATGGCTGCACCAGGTGCCACCATTGGCCATACCTTGTCGTCTCCCGCTATTGTTACATCTATTACAACAGGTCGGCCTGCTGTGAGTGCGGTCTTCATAGCATCCTCGAACTCTTCAAGGGTATTTGCTCTGATTCCCATTGCTCCGAGTCCCTCTGCGACCTTGACGAAATCTACTGAATCGTCAAGCACTGTGTTCGAATATCTGTGATCATAGAACAGTGTCTGCCACTGTCTTACCATTCCGAGCACATGATTGTTCAGGACTACCTGGATAATAGGTACGTTGTATCTTGCCGCTGTTGCTATCTCGTTAAGGTTCATTCTGAAGCATCCGTCACCGGCTATGTTGATGACAACCTTATCAGGTCTGCCGTACTTTGCTCCGATCGCAGCGCCGACACCATAACCCATGGTTCCAAGGCCACCTGATGACAGGAATGTTCTTGGCTCCTTAAAGGTATAGTTCTGTGCAGCCCACATCTGATGCTGTCCGACATCAGTCGTGATGATCGCATTGCCTTCTGTAAGCTCATATATCTTCTTGATCGCTGCAGGTCCGTTCAATGTGTCAAAGCTGTACACATCCGGATTCTGCTTCTTGAGGTCTTCGATCTCAGACATCCATGTCTTGTTGGACTGTGCTGCAAGCTTACTGTTTAGTATCTTCAGAACTTCCTTTGCATCGCCAACTATGCTGGCATTTGTAGGGATGTTCTTATCTATCTCGGCTGCATCTATATCTATATGTATGATCTTCGCATTTGGCGCAAACTTGGATGCATTTCCGATAACTCGGTCTGAGAATCTGGCTCCCACAACGATCACAAGATCTGCCCTTGACAAACCGAGGTTGGACACCTTGGTTCCGTGCATACCAATCATGCCTGTATATCTCTCGCTTCTTCCATCAAATGCGCCCTTTCCCATAAGTGTATCGCACACAGGTGCATCCACCTTATCTGCAAATTCTGCAAGCTCTGCTGATGCGTCAGAGATGATACATCCGCCGCCTGCCATGATAAATGGTCTTCTTGAAACCTTGATCATCTCAATGACCTTATTCACATCCTCCTCGCGGATAGTGTCTGTCTTTCTCTCAATAACCTCCGGTGTCTCAGGTGTATACTCCGTCTCCGCTGCGGTTACATCCTTTGTTATATCCACAAGTACAGGTCCTGGTCTGCCGCTCTTTGCGATCTTGAATGCACGTCTGATGGTCGGTGCAAGATCATCTATGTGCTTTACAATAAAGCTGTGCTTGGTGATCGGCATAACAACACCTGCAATGTCTATCTCCTGAAAACTGTCCTTGCCGAGCATATTTACACCTACATTTGCCGTGATAGCTACAACAGGAATTGAATCCATGTATGCTGTAGCTATACCTGTTACGAGATTAGTGGCACCCGGACCTGATGTGGCCATACACACTCCAACCTTGCCTGTAGCTCTGGCATATCCATCTGCTGCATGGGCAGCGCCCTGCTCATGTGATGTGAGCACATGGTTGATCTCATCCTGGTGCTTGTAAAGAGCATCATATACGTTGAGGATGGTTCCTCCCGGATAACCAAACACGGTATCAACGCCCTGTTCCTTAAGGCACTCTATAACAATTTCAGAACCTGATATCTTTGACATTATTATCTTCTCCTTCTTTTCTCTCATATCGTAGAGATAATTGTGAAACATGTAGATTATGAACTCCTGCGATGTTTTAGTCTACATAATTGAATTTCATAATTATCAGCTAGTTCTTTGGCACCTCAAGCACAGCGCCTCTGTTGCCTGATGTAACCATTGCCGCGTATCTTGCAAGGTAGCCTGTTGTAACCTTTGGCTCTCTTGGTGTCCATGCAGCCTTTCTCTTTGCAAGCTCCTCGTCTGACACATCAAGCTTGATGCTGAGGTTGTTGATATCGATCTCGATCATATCGCCTTCCTCAACAAGTGCGATAGGTCCGCCCACAGCAGCCTCAGGTGATACATGTCCGATGGATGCTCCACGGCTTGCTCCTGAGAATCTTCCGTCTGTGATAAGAGCAACTGATGATCCAAGTCCCATACCTGCGATAGCTGATGTAGGATTGAGCATCTCTCTCATACCAGGGCCGCCCTTTGGTCCCTCGTATCTGATGACTACCACGTCACCCGCTACGATCTTACCACCCTTGATAGCTGCGATCGCGTCCTCCTCACAGTCAAATACCCTTGCAGGGCCCTTGTGAGCCAGCATCTCTGGCACAACTGCTGAACGCTTTACTACAGAGCCGTCCGGTGCAAGGTTACCCTTAAGAACTGCAAGTCCGCCTGTCTGGCTGTATGGATTGTCGATCGGTCTGATAACTTCAGGATTTAAGTTTACACAGTCTTTGATGTTCTCGCCTACTGTCTTGCCTGTAACTGTCATGCAGTCCTTGTTGATGAGTCCTGCATCAGCAAGCTGCTTGATAACCGCATACACACCGCCGGCCTCGTTGAGATCCTCCATGTATGTATGGCCTGCAGGAGCGAGGTGGCACAGGTTTGGTGTCTTCGCGCTGATCTCATTTGCAAATGAGATATCGAAGTCGAAGCCGATCTCATGTGCGATGGCTGGAAGGTGGAGCATGGAGTTGGTTGAACATCCAAGTGCCATATCAACTGTAAGAGCGTTGATGATGGACTCCTTTGTGATGATATCTCTAGGTTTGATGCCCTTTCTGTACATATCCATAACAGCCATACCTGCATGCTTTGCAAGCTTAAGTCTCTCTGAATAAACGGCTGGAATAGTTCCATTTCCTGGAAGTCCCATTCCAAGAGCCTCTGTCAGACAGTTCATTGAGTTTGCTGTGTACATACCTGAACATGATCCGCATGTAGGACATGTTTTGCACTCATACTCGTATACATCCTCCTCAGTCATGGTTCCGGCTGCATATGAACCAACAGCCTCAAACATGCTTGAAAGACTTGTCTTATTTCCCTTTACGTGTCCAGCGAGCATAGGACCGCCAGATACAAATACTGTTGGAACATTTACTCTGGCCGCAGCCATGAGAAGTCCAGGAACGTTCTTGTCACAGTTAGGGATCATAACCAGTGCGTCAAACTGATGAGCTATAGCCATAGCCTCCGTTGAATCTGCGATCAGATCTCTTGTAACCAGTGAATACTTCATTCCGATGTGTCCCATTGCTATACCGTCACATACAGCAATTGCTGGGAACATAACAGGTGTACCACCTGCCATGGCAACTCCCATCTTTACTGCCTGTGCTATCTTATCCAGGTTCATGTGTCCTGGAACTATCTCATTGTATGAACATACGATACCTACTAAAGGTCTCTCCATCTCTTCCTTTGTCATGCCCAGTGCGTTGAACAGAGATCTGTGTGGCGCCTGCTGCATTCCTACTCTAACATTATCGCTCTTCATCTTTTTATCCTCCTATACTCTCTCACAGATAAGATCACCCATCTCGGAACAGCTTACGAGCTGTGTTCCCTCTGAGTGGATATCTATGGTTCTGTAACCGTCCTTGAGCACCTGCTTTACAGCGTTCTCCACCGCATCTGCCTCCTTGTCAAGGTCAAATGTGTATCTGAGCATCATTGCTGCCGACAGGATGGTTGCTATTGGATTCGCCTTGTTCTGTCCTGCTATGTCTGGTGCTGATCCGCCTGATGGCTCATACATACCGAACTTTGTCTCGTTAAGTGATGCTGATGAAAGCATTCCGATAGAACCTGAGATCATGGATGCCTCGTCTGAGAGAATATCTCCGAACATGTTCTCTGTGAGAACCACGTCAAACTGTGCAGGATCCTTCACAAGCTGCATTGCACAGTTGTCAACAAGCATGTGCTCAAGCTCAACCTCAGGGTAATCCTTTGCCACTTCCTCAACGACATTTCTCCAAAGTCTTGATGAGTCAAGGACATTTGCCTTGTCAACTGATGTGACTTTCTTTCTTCTCTTCATAGCTATGTCAAATGCCTTGATGGCTATTCTTTTGATCTCGTTCTCATTGTATGTGAGGGTATCAACGGCTGTCATAACTCCGTCAACCTCCTCTGTGTGTCTCTCGCCGAAGTAGAGACCACCGGTGAGCTCTCTCATCATCATCATGTCAAATCCGCGCTCTGCGATCTCTGCCTTAAGTGGGCAAGCCTCCCTCAGCTCATCATAAAGATTTGCAGGACGAAGGTTTGCGAAGAGGCCAAGCTCTTTTCTGATCTTTAACAGTCCTGCCTCCGGGCGGAGATTTGGAGGGAGCTTATACCATGGTGATGTGGATGTATTTCCTCCGATCGAACCGAGGAGAACAGCATCCTTTGACTTTGCAACTGCCACTGCCTCGTCTGTGAGCGGTACGCCTGTTGCATCTATTGAACATCCGCCCATGAGGATCTGCTCATAGTCAAATGTATGTCCGAATTTCTCTCCGACTGTATCTAACACCTTCATAGCCTCTGTGACTACCTCAGGGCCGATACCGTCGCCTTTTATTACGGCTAAATTGCACTGCATTTTTCTTTCTCCTTCTATTTATTTTTATTATTGATGTAGTTGATGAGTCCCTCGCTCTTGATGATTTCCTGCATGAATGGAGGGAATGCCTGTCCTTTGAACTCTGTCCCTCTAGTTCTGTCATAGATAATACCGCTGTCGAAATCGATCTCCACATCATCGCCAGCCTGAATAGCCTCTGCTGCCTCTGGGCACTCGATGATCGGAAGTCCGATGTTGATGGCATTTCTATAGAAGATTCTGGCAAATGTCTCTGCGATTACACAGCTTATTCCTGAAGCCTTGATGGCTATAGGCGCATGCTCTCTAGATGATCCACAGCCGAAGTTCTTTCTTGCTACCATGATATCGCCAGGTTTAACACGCTTAACGAAATCCTTATCTATATCTTCCATACAGCTCTTTGCAAGCTCTGCAGGATCTGATGAATTCAGGTATCTTGCAGGGATGATTACATCTGTATCTACGTTGTCACCATATTTGTGTACTGTTCCATGTGCTTTCATAGTCTATCTCCTTTATCTCTACAGAAATTTGCTAAATCATGAAAGCCCGACCTTTTGGGTGCTTTGTCATGCTTAGCAAACTTCTTCATATTCTATGTTTTTATTACAGACCAAGTTCGTCAGGGCTGCTGATCTTACCTGTGATAGCTGAAGCTGCTGCTACAGCTGGGCTGGCAAGATATACCTCTGAGTCAACGTGACCCATACGTCCTACGAAGTTACGGTTTGTTGTTGATACAGCTCTCTCTCCCGCTGCCATAACGCCCATATGTCCTCCAAGACATGGTCCGCATGTAGGAGTTGAAACCACTGCTCCAGCCTTGACAAATATAGTCATAAGACCTTCCTCAATACACTGAAGGTAGATATCCTGTGTTCCAGGGATGACGATAACTCTGACACCGTCAGCAACCTTTCTTCCCTTGATGATATCGGCTGCAATTCTCATATCTGATATACGTCCATTTGTACATGAACCGATGACTACCTGATCGATCTTGATATCGCCAACCTCATCGATGGTCTTTGTATTCTCTGGGAGATGAGGGAAAGCAACTGTCGGCTTAAGCTGTGACAGGTCGATGGTGTACTCTGCATCATATACAGCGTCCTCGTCCGCCTCATACTTTGTATATGACTTTGTGCTGTGCTCCTTCATGTACTCCTCTGTAAGCTCATCAACAGGGAAGATACCGTTCTTGGCACCTGCCTCGATCGCCATGTTTGCGATTGTAAATCTATCGTCCATTGTGAGGTTTTTGATACCCTCGCCAACGAACTCCATTGACTTGTAAAGTGCTCCGTCAACACCGATCATACCGATGATGTGAAGGATGACATCCTTACCACTGATCCACTTTGCCTTCTCTCCAACGATGTTGAACTTGATGGCTGATGGAACCTTGAACCAAGCCTTGCCTGTCACCATCCCTGCTGCCATATCTGTACTTCCGACACCTGTCGAGAATGCTCCGAGTGCTCCGTATGTACATGTATGTGAGTCTGCACCGATACATGTCTCTCCTGCAACGATAAGTCCTTTCTCTGGAAGGAGCGCATGCTCGATACCCATTGCTCCGACATCGAAATAATTCTCAATCTCATTTGCCGCTGAGAACTGTCTTACGCACTTACAGTGCTCTGCACTCTTGATATCCTTGTTAGGTGTGAAATGATCCATGACAAGAGCTATCTTCTTCTTGTCAAATACTTCCTTCTTGTTGAACTTCTCCATCTCGTGAATTGCGACCGGAGTTGTTACGTCATTTCCTAATACTAAATCCAAATCTGCCTCGATAAGCTGTCCTGCTTCAACTGATGGCAGTCCTGCATGAGCAGCTAATATCTTCTGAGTCATGGTCATACCCATATTTATAGTCCTCCTATCATTTGTTTCTAAATACAAATTCTTACTCTTGATAATATCACTCATCTAGGTATAATTACAATATATAAAAAGAATAGTTATTATAACTTGGAGGAATGTCATGATAAGTAATCTGAACAATTACGTCATATTTCATACAGTAGCAAAGACCGGAAATATCAGCAAGGCTGCAAGCCAGCTCTACATCAGCCAACCAGCGATCAGCAAATCAATATCCAAGCTTGAAGCAGAGCTTGGCACCGCCCTCTTTTCCAGAAGCTCAAGGGGCGTGGTACTGACCGAGGAGGGACAGGTGCTCTACGAGTATGTGGAGAGGGCTTTCGATTCACTGAACATGGGCGAGGAAAATCTGAAGAACTACAAAGAACTTGGGATCGGACACATAAGGATCGGTGTGAGCACATCGCTGTGCAAGCACATACTCTTGGACTACCTGAAGGACTTCATAAGAGAAAATCCAAATATCAAGTTCAGCATCGACTGCCACTCAACGATCAACACCATCAAGCTGCTCCGAAACGAGGATATCGATATAGGTCTCATCTGCAACACCGAACTTCCAAAGGGGATAGTCTACTCTCCTGTCAGGGAGATCCACGACGTATTTGTGGCCAGTCCCGAATATCTGGACAATTTCTACGAGCGTGCAAATGACAAGGCTCACTATAGTTTTGCTGATGATCTTCCAAACAATATCAAAGGCAACTTCATCCCTCTGCTAAGCTCAGGTCTAACCTCTGTCACAGGCGAGGATGCACCAGTTCCGAATCATGATAAAAAAAGCAGAGACACCAGACATTCGTCCGGCATCTCTGCTTCTGATACAATTTCTGATTCAATTAACACCGATATCTCCAATATATCAACCGTTGACATCCTTGAGAATTCCAATCTCATGGTTCTCGAGGAGGCGAATGTAACCCGTACCCATGTGGACGAATACCTCCGCTCCCAGGGCATCAGCTGCAGTCAGGTCCTGGAGATCAACAACATGGATCTCCTCATCGACTTCGCCGCCATCGGTATGGGCGTTGCCAGCGTGGTCCGCGAATTCGCCCAGGAACAGCTGGACTCAGGCGTCATCACCGAGCTTCCGCTTGACACTCCTATTCCGAGCAGAACTGTTGGATTCGCTTACTCCGGGGTGAAGAATCAGAGCACGGCTATTAGGAAGTTTATGGAGTGGGTGGGGGTGTGATCAATTATCAATTACATACCCTTGCATTTGATAAGCACATTCTTGCCATCAAATGCAAATAGTCCTCTTCCCGGAGTTTTACAAAATCCTGTACTCCAAGATTTATTGGCTTTATTCCTATACCACTCCTCATTAATCCTCGCCTCCATTTTATTAAATATGTTCATACTCTCCGTCCATGAGGAAGTCAGCTCTCACGAACTTTCCCATACTTTCCTATCATTTTCTTTGAACGTCATGTCAAACACCCCAAAAGCTTTGTTTCAATTCTATCATCCGCCCTGTTAAACGACAACCGCCGTGATTGCAAAGTCTTCTTGAAATCAGTTACCACCTTCGATATTGTTTTTTCTTGTTCTTTCTTCATTGTAGCAGGGAATTAATACAGCTAATTTATCCATTTTACGTTTACGCCTTACAATCTAATATAACATCGCATATTTTTTCAACATCGTCTAAACTCAAATCTGCATAGAGCGGCAATGTCAAAACTTTGTTTGCAACACTCCTTGCAACAGGGGTGTCATCCACATCATATTTATTATGAAAACATGCAAATGTATTTGTAAGCGGATAGAAATACTTTCTCGCACATATGCCATCATTCGCAAGTCTGTCAAACACTTCATTTCTGCTCGCTCCAAATGTTCTCTCATCAAACAGAACCGGAAAATAAGAATAGTTATATGTCACATCCGGCTGTCTGCTGTTTAACTGTAAGCCATTAACTCCCGCAAGTCTTTCCATATATCTGTCATAAACAACTTTTCTCTTGCCAATCTCCGAATCAATGTGCCTCAGATTACATATTCCCATAGCTGCGCAGAATTCGTTCATCTTTGCATTTGCACCAACAGCATCCACGTCCTCAGGACCGTGTATACCGAAATTTTTAAGTTCATATAGTCTTGCACCGAGCTCTTTGTCACGGTAACACACTGCCCCACCCTCTATGGTATTGAACACCTTCGTCGCATGAAAACTAAAGCATGAGGCATCACCAAAACTGCCAACACTCTCACCTTTATATGTCTCACCGAACGCATGGGCAGCATCATATATCACTTTCAGTTCATATTTGTGCGCAATTCTCTGTATCTCATCTATATCACATATATTGCCATATACATGAACTGGCATTATCGCACATGTCCTGTCAGTTATAAGATCTTCTATCTTGGTGGCATCCATCGTATATGTAACAGGGTCTATATCGCAGAAAACCGGCTCAAGGCCATTTCTGACTATCGCATGGGTTGTAGATGCAAATGTAAAAGGAGTCGTTATCACCTCCCCCTGTAGATTCATAGCTTGAAGTGTCATCTCAAGTGCCATGTGTCCGTTTACAAGGAGTTCAACGTTGTCAACGTTCAGATACTTTTTCAATGCATTTTGCAACTCAATATGTTTTTGTCCCATATTTGTAATCCAATGTGTATCCCACAGTGATCGTATCTCCTGCACATATTCATCCATGCCCGGCATGGATGAACGGGTGACTAATATTTTCTTATTCATATTTTCTCTTTTCTTTCGCATTTATGGTTTTACTGCAACTCCAAGTTCTGCCGATTTATACGCCGCATATATGATCTTTGCTGTATCATAAGCCAGATCAAATGAGGATTTAGGTTCCCTATCATAATATATCGACTCTATAAAGTCTCTCATCTCATCAGTATATCCCCTTATAATCTCGTCCTCCAAAAAAGGCTTATTCCAACCTGTCTTTGATGGCAGCATCTCCGAAATATATACATCATCCAGTCTATCTTCATCAAGGAAATATGTTTCCATCATATCTGACATAGTCATCTTACAGTTTATAACCGCATCATTACAATACAATTCTACATAATTCTTAGAACCACCTAAAAGCATATCATTAGCCATAATAACAGCCCTCGTGTTATCACTAAACGTAATAATAACTGTTGCACAATCCTCAACATCAATAGGAGTTGCCGCTATATGTCTGTGTTCATATTCAGTAAGCTGCGGTGTAATACGCCCCATGTCTGCAAAAACTGTTTTTACGCAAATATCTTTTCCATATGTTTCTGCCTCCACTTTTTTCAACCATAATATTGCCGAAAGTGGATGTGCGCCTGTTCGTATAAATGTTCCACCACCCGTTTTAGACCATTCTCCTGCAACAGGAGAACTTGATCCCTTTAATGATTCCTCACCTTTTGCAAATAGTATTTTAGATTTCTTCTTTCTTATTATCTCAGCAGCTTTAACTATAGCCGGCGCATATACAAAGTTCTCTGCATACATAAACTTCTTACCAGATTTATTGACCAGATCACGGAGTCTATCTAACGACTTTAACAATTCTTCATACATATGTGCTTTAGATACATTGTCGCCTATTGGTTCTTTATCGCCTGCTTTACCAAAATAACCGCTTAAAGGCTTTTCACATATAACATGTTTTCCAGATTTTAATACCGCTGTGATCATATCATCATGAACATATGGCGGCGTACATATATCTATAACATCTATCTCTGGATCATACAGTAAGTCGTCCAGCTCAAGACTGGTATTCAAAAATCCATACCGTTTTTTGTATAAATCTAATCTTTCCTGTCGTCTTCCAACAATGCACTTGTAACACAATGGAACCTCCGTGTACCGCTGAAGAGCATTCATATGTAACTCTGTTGCTCTTCCTGTTCCTACCATTCCAATACATATTTCCCCTTTTTCATTCATCCCTTATCCTCCATATTAACTATATTTAACTTTTATCAGATTGCAAATTTGCGGCAAATAAAACTGTCTTTCACTTTCAGTATCAAAATAAAATTGAATAAGTGCCATTTTGTCATACATATAATCTTCTATTTCATACCCCTTCGAATGCCACTCATCAATCTGTATTACATACTTTCTTATCAGAGGATCTATATCCATGCCATCATAGCGACCATTATGATCTGCCATAAGCGCATAATATCCATAATATTTCTGAGGGTGTACAGCACATGGCATTCCTTTCACAGATTCGCCTAACTCAGCACGGCATATCCATTCTCTCCAATCTATGCCAATTGAATTAGCTATTACTGATGTCGTATGATTTCCCGGAAATCTTCTCATCATCTCTACAATCCACGGTCCATCTGCCCCCATAATATACTGTATATCCATCTGTCCGTCTACCAAATGAAGTATCTTTGCTATTCTATTTATCTCCGGTATTAAAGCTTCTGTTGCAGTCTCCCAATTATCTGCAGGGAATATGCCATAACTTGTCATATATTTGTTTTTATATGAATAATCATTTGCCGTACCATATGACCTGACCTTCTCATCAACAATAAAAACATGCAGTGAGTGAAGTGATCCTTCTATATACGGCTCTATCACGATTTTTTTGTCCCTGGATACTTCAAATGCACTATCTACACCAGCTATCATCTCGTCTATATCATGTGCCACGCTTACCCCTTTTCCTCCTGCCATATCGCTGGGTTTTATAATAACCGGGAATCCATTATCCGAGTATTTATATGCAGTTTCTTTTGAATCAAACCACCTGGCCAAAGGTGTCTTTACCCTATTCTCCAACGCAAACTTTTTAAACTTATCCTTTCTATGAATAATCTCTGTCGTCTCAAATGAATCATGTCCCTTCAGTCCCAGATGATCACATATATATGCGGCTGTCAGAACACAGTTATCCGAGCAACCGCTCATAACTGCATCTACTTGTATATCTTTCGCCATCTGAGCTATTCCTTCAAAGTCAGAATAGTCAAATGGTATATATTGATCCCCGTATTTATGTCCTACCTGTTCCGGAGCGTTTCCCGTTGTAATAACATAATATCCCAACATCTTCGCCTGCAAAATAAAGGGAATTTCAGTTTCTTTTGCCGTTAGCATTAACACTTTTTTCATCTTTTCACTCACTATCCTTCAACTGCATATAATACAAGTTCCTGACTCCACCGCTTATAAGCTCTAAGGTATAATTTATAATTAGAATTAAGCTTATGAATATATTGTGGAATTGTTATCAAATCTTCTCTTTTATGATAAACACATACTGCAAGCGCAGGATGATTATTTTCTATAACCGTCTCTCCTCCCTGTAACGCCATAAGTTCACTTCCTTCAATATCCATCTTAATAAAATCTACTCTTTCATACCTGTGCAGATCATCAATACTATCAACATCAACAGCCACACTTCCACCGTCATCAAAACAACTTGAAGTCGTATCACCAGTATAAAACATCAGTGTAGTCTTTCTCTTCCAAATCCCCTTGTTTATACATTTTGAACTAACCGATTTATATTTGCTCATATTTTCGACCATTCGGTCATAATTATTTTTATCTGGTTCATATAATGTAACTTTTCCAGAAAAGTCGTTTCCTGTAATTTCTTTATAATTTTCTGCAAATGAAATATAGCTGTCACCATCATATGCCCCACAATCTATCCACGAAGTGACGCCTCCTATATCGATAAGGTTCTCTGCAAAATACTGATTTTCTTCCCATATTTTAGCCAAATAATCATATTTCCCACTTATCTTAGAATTTATATACGCCTCTAAACAGTCCCTCGACTTTTCATCACTCAGAAGATTATATGTTTCTATAAATGCTGCCTTATTATTATCATAATACTCACGTGTAAATAATTCTTCCCCATCCAGCGTCCACAGAGACATAATATCCTCATCTATCACATTTGCATATTTCTCTATTTTTCTTTTTTTTATTTCACTATATCCACGAATCGATAATATCACCAAAGGCTTGTCTGTTTCATCATTCAATTTGCTTGTATCCATAACGGGTTTGCCGAATTTATATATTTCACCATCATCAGGACAATTATCAATAACAAACCCAGTAATATACGCAAACACACCTAGTTTTTTTAGTCCGTTTACTAATATTCCAGCGCCTGAACCAGCCCCAAGAATATATATGTTTTTACCCTGTAAACGTGCACATTCTATTTCTTTAAAGAAGATATTCCTAGTCTCTTTTATATTCATTTTTCTATCCCCATAATTATTATCCATTAATTAATTCGAATTCATCTAACATTTTTTTTACATCATTTTTTGAATTAAACATCAAAATATCTATTATTGATAAATTTGGTTGGAATTTCCCATCAAATTGTTTATATTTTATCTCTTTGGTTTTCACAAAGCACAGTTTCACTCCACGCTTTAAAAATTCTCTGCCATCATATAATGTTTGACCTCCAACTGCATTATAATATTCATTTGCCCCAAGCACTTTACAAATATTTAATATCTTATTTTGTCCTTTCAGAGAATTATCTTTATCAAGTGATGAAGACCTTATTATTTCTGTTGTAATATCAAGATATTTAGTAATCTCCAAAAATGATTTTTCTATCAAATCTACAATTGCTATATCTCCACAATTTATAATTCTATCAATCATTGGAAAAATATCCTCAAAATATTTAGCTCGTCTATATGCAAGTTCAATAGTCCTCAACCTTTTTTCTATAAGTTCATCAGACAGACAACAATCCACATCCTTTATTAACTTATTTTGACTGACCCCCTGAATTGGAATATTGAAATACCTCGGTTCACCATCTATCAGTATTCTGTTTCTGTTTATCCACCCTCTTTTTATATAATTTACATCATCATAAATTACATATGTATCCACTACATTCATCAATTGCCAATATCCTATATATGGCATAAAGTATGGTTGCATTATCCCTACTTTTCTTTCCATCTTCATCTTTCTCCCATAACCAATAACTAATCATATTTTAAAAATGCCAATTATTTTTTCACCAACAATTTATACTTACTCATTATGTATCTAAACTCATCAAATCTTAATAAATATGAACCAACAATATAAATTATCATTCCTGTCAGAATTTGAACTACTACCCCTAATAATTGAGGTAGGGGCAGTATTCCTATATAGTATACAACTATCCCCATCACACCTGATAAAGCTAATGTTGGTAGTACATCTTTCAACTGATCAATATAACCATAATTTAAAAGACTTTTATTTGGTATAGAATTAACTATTTGTGCTATTACACACTCCAATAATACTCCATAAGCCATCGCTTTAACACTAAATCCGATAGTTGACACTAGAAGCGCTATTCCTACAACTTTTTTTATTACTTCCATTTTTAAAAAAATATCACTTCGTCCCATAGCCTTAATAGCATTCAAATTCGCTGTGTGTATAGGCCAAAGCATATATGACACGCATAATATTCTAACAAAAGGTACACATGGCAACCATTTATCAGTCAGTACAAGACTAACCAACGATTCTGCACAACATGCAAAACCAATCATTAATGGTGCCACTATATATACACTTATTCTAATTGCTCGACGTGTTAATAACCGAACCTCTTCCGCTTTGTCCTGAACTTTAGACAATGTAGGCAGTAACACACTGTCTATAGATATATTAATGTTGGTTGCTATTACCTTAGGCAACTTATCCCCCTGATCAAAAAATGCCAAATCTGATGACGTGTATATCTTACCTATCATCAAATTCCTCAAGTTGTTATAAACCGTATCAAGTAACGCAGACACCAACAGTTTCCATCCGAATTTCAACAAACTTTTTAATCTCTGCCAGGAAAACATAAATTTAGGTTTCCACCTTACAGTCAGCCAAAGAATTAATGTATCAATGGCTGTGTTGGATACCTGCTGAATTGCCAACGCCCATACTCCATATCCTTTGTACGCAAGGAAAATACCTATTATAGCTGATGCAACGGTTCCTCCTATAGTTGAAAAGAAAAAACGCTTAAATAACATATTGCGTGATACATAAGCCTGCTGTATTCCCTTCACGCCAGATATTATTATCGTTAAACTTATAAATCTTATGATTGGTGTAAGTCCTTTATCATTATAAAAAGCTGCGAAGTATGGCGATACAATATACATGACTATATACAGAACTACACACATAAACATATTAAAAAAAAACACCGATGAAAAATCCAGATCATCAGCATCCTTTTTCTGGATCAGCGCGGTGCCCAGCCCGCTGTCTACAAACACCTGTAATATAGTTGTAAATACCGTGACAAGAGCTATTGTTCCGTAATATTCCGGTGATAAAATTCTAGCCAGTATTATCGACACTACGAATGTAACCAGTTGCGCGGCTGTCCGCTCTGTAAAACGCCATATAAAATTTGCAATCGTACCGTTATTTGTGTTCTTTTCCATTATATACCGCACTCTCTAACGCAAAATGTCATCTTAATATATGTTTCATCAATGAAACCAACCATGGACAAAAATCCATACAATATACATATATCTTGTCCTTCAGCGAACACTGCTTAAAATACAGTCTCTGTTCATTCCTTGCCGCCCTATATTTTCCACTTTCCATCAAATCATTAAATTTCATCATACTGATAACCATGTCAATGTCCTTCTTATATTTATGATCCGTATACTCATCTACATCTGTCAACAAACGCAAAACCATATTAAACTGCTCATCTTTATATGATATGTCTTTTTCCACCCTATCCGACCACGAACCATCAACCATATATCTATATGTAGACATTTTATCTGCAAGATAAAGCATCCCGCCCCTTACGGAACCATACATTTGCAAAGCATAATCTAATCCACATTTTTTTATCAGATCAGGTTGATCACGCAACATTCTGGCACGCACAAATAAAGAGTTTGTAGCTACAAAGCTTCCCCCTCCTCTTATTACCGCTGACAATGGAAATATCGTATTCTTTAAACAAGGTTCAATATCTTTTATAGCATGTTCTTCTTTATTATTTATAACATGAGCGGCATGCGCACATATGTCAATATCCATATTTTTCTCCATGGCATCATATTGTTTCTGCAGTTTAAGCGGATCATTCCAGTAGTCATCCCCCTCACAGAATGCTATATACTTTCCACGTACTCTCGGATATTGATATCTTCGCATAATATCTATATTCTGGGAGTATTGATTTTTCTTTTGATATATTGGTTTTACTATATCAGGATACTTTTGCTCGTAACAGCGTATTATATCGCCTGTTTTATCAGTAGACGCATCGTCATGTACAAGAATTTCTATAGTGAATTTCGTTCTCTGCTCCAATATAGCGCTAAGAGTCTTATCTATATATCTGTCATGATTATATGCATTACATATAACACTTACACCTATCTCATCTGTCACATCCGTTATCTCCATACCACATCACTTTATTCTGTTTTTTATAAACTCACGTATTCTCTGTCCCAAAAACTCTGTGTAAATATTAAAAAACTTTTCGTTTTCCAGCCTTCTATATATACTCTTTAATTCCGCATTCTCTGATCTGTCTGATATCTTTCCAAGCACTGCCATGATTTCTCCATCACAGGTTAATTCATACATTTTCTTTTTGAAACTTCGAAATCCTCTGTCAGAATACACAGCAATCCTTATATAATCGATTGCTGTCATCGCAAAATACAGTTCACTACTATACTCTATGTCATTGCACCAGTCGCCACATTCATCTTTTATAAACCTGCTAACCTGATAAAAATCCTTTAAGTACCTAATATTTGCATTGCCCGTCATCCCAGACTTTACTCTGTAATTATAGATTCTCCTAGATGTATAGACAAAGCTTGACGTCTCGTTGTAAAGCACAACCGACTGTATTGTATCTTCACCGTAACTTATACCATAATATGGTGTGAAATCATACTTTGTCTGTGCAAATGATGTCTTTATGCATTTTGCCGCCATAGACCAGTTATTATAGGAGATACTTAGCAGATTTTCTCTCAAAACACGAGTATCTCCATACTTATAGTGTTCTTTGAGAGGAGTTTTTCCTCTATTTATATTTACATAACTGCCTCCTTTTTTGAACAGATATAAGTCATGTAATATAAAATCCGGTTTATACTCAGATATCAGTCCTGCAAGATGCGCCAATGCTCCTTCAGCAAGAAGGTCATCGGAATCCAAACATATACAATACTCTCCTTCAGCAAGTTCAAATGCCTTTCTTCTAGCCGACATCAGTCCGCCATTCGATTTATGTACAACTTTGCACAAGACATCATTTTCCGCATAAAAATCATCGCATATCTTCCCACTGCCATCCGTTGAACCATCATCAATCAAAATTATCTCATAATCCAAATAATCCTGCGCCGTTATAGAACAGAGGCATTCTGGCAAATATTTTTCCATATTATATATTGGAATCAAAATGCTAAATAACATAAAACCCCCTCTTATTTTCTCATCATAAACCTGTCATTTTCTACAATAAATTTGTAAAAATAAATTAAACAAAACATTGTTATGAATACACATGTATATAGGCGCAGCTATCCGCATGGTCGCCATCCCATCCCTTGACATACAAACTATTTTCGTATATCTCCATGTAATGCCATGCTTTTTTAGCCATGCAAAAAGAATCTTATCTGCCTCTGCAAACTTACTCGGAACGGCATATTTACCGGAATACAACAAATACCATATAACATACCTGAGCAGCCAAGCCTTTACTTGCCTGTCATCTCCTGCCACCGACCATATCTCATCAAGAAGACGAACAAAAGCCTGTACATCCTTCAGACCTCTCTGATTCACATTGCTTACACTGCTGCTATTATAGAACCATACATATCCTGTATTATTTATTATGGCTATATTCTCCGTTAGTGAAAACAGTTTAAAATTAAAATAAATATCCTCACCTATTGCATTATCCAAGAATAATATCCTGTTATCCGCAATAAATTTTCTCTTAAAAATCCTCGCCCACGGAACCAGATCTGCCGTACACACAGACCACATACTGTCAGGCACGAAACATTTTATCACCTTCCCCTGTTCATCTTCGCGCCGAAAACCACCTATAACGCAGTCGCAGTCCTCCCTTTCTATAACATCTATGTAGCTTTCCAGATAATCTCTGTCTATATAGTCATCATTGTCAATGAACATAAGATAATCACCACGGCTGACCTCTATGCCTCTATTTCTAGTGCGGGCTACCCCTCTGTTCTCCTGTGATATTATGGTTATCTTATCTCTTATATACTTTTTACACTCTTCCAGAATTTCCAGAGAATTGTCCGATGAGCCATCATCAATGGCTAGTATCTCCCAGTCGGTATATGTTTGATTCCATATACTATCTATACATCTTTTCAAATACCGTTCAGCATTGTAAACCGGTATCACTATAGATATCTTTTTACCCATTTTCCCACCTCAGAATCTACCTATCAATATCATCATGCCCAGCATAAGATTTTTAATAGCTGATCTTTGTCTGTAAAATCCACTTCTAACCAGACTTATACGTAATGACATGGTCCCTTCTTCTTTATATCGCCTAATTATTTTCAACAATCTTATTTTAGATGGATCCAACTTTTTTCTATCAATATTTAACAACTCCAAGCTCTGATTCGCCAGATTTGAATCCTCCCTCATATACTTTAAAACACTTGCCATATATTTGCGAAAATCATCCCTGCCGCTCACAACATTTGAACCATGCTGCCTATAATAGATATAAGCCTTTCTGTCATAGAATACATAACCATTGCAAACTTGACAAATCAGATAAAGCATATGATCATGCATACGCATATGCTCAGGAAACAACTGTCGAGCAATACTATTCAATGCTTTATTCCAGACCATAGTACAGCCTGACGCATTGTTCTCCGCTATCAGCTGGCCAAATGAAGGTATATGATTTTTATAATCACTGTCATATCCTTTCAGTTTATGCATATTGTTGTCCACAAGACTTGTCTTTGAATAATATAATCCAGGTTTTTGACCTGCACTTTTTATATGGTCAACGCCCTTTTTCAGTTTTTCAGGCATCCACACATCATCCTGATCACAGAATGCATAATAGTCATATTCCGGCACATACCTAAGAAGTTCCCAGAAACTTCTCCCTGGCCCGATGTTTCTGCCTTCAGTGAAATGTATATTTGCATGTCTCCCCATATATTTTCCTATAATGTCCCTTGTCGAATCAGCAGAGCCATCATCCCTTATATAAATCTCGGTCTCAACCCCCTGCTGTCCAAGCAGGCTGTCAAGCTGCTCTGGCAGAAATCGTTCTCCATTATATGTAGACATCATCACACACACTTTATCCATATGCTTCTTCTCTCTATAACTATTCTATATTCAATATCATACGTCATGTTTTTTATCTTCCGTCAGCTTCTCCTCAATGATAAACCTAGGTCTCGCCTTTGTCTCAAGATATATCTTACCGACATACTCTCCGACAATTCCAGTACACATAATCTGAGCTCCGCCAAAGAAACATGTGAGCAGAACAGACGTTGTCCAGCCCTGTACTGTCCCGCCTGATGCATGTCCTATAAGAACATATATTCCATATATTATACTGAACAGGATACACAACAGACCAAACATCGTGATCATCCTTATCGGCCTTACACTAGTGGATGTAATACCGTCTATCGCAAAATATATCATCTTCTTCAGAGGATATTTGCTCTTTCCCGCAAACCTTTCTCCTCTGTCATATTCCACTGTCGATGTCTCAAATCCGATAAGCGGGATGATGCCCCTGAGGAAAAGATTGACTTCCTTATAGTTTTTTAACTCATCAACCGCTCTCTTACTCATAAGCCTGTAATCAGCATGATTATAGACAATTTCTACCCCCATCGCTCTCATAAGCTTATAGAACGCAACCGCTGTCGTGCGCTTGAACCACGAATCCTTTTTTCTGGATTTTCTCACTCCATACACGATCTCACTGCCATTATAGTATTCGTCAACAAAGCTGTCCAACACATCTATATCATCCTGCAAATCCGAATCCATGGACACTATCATGTCTGCGTGATCCGCCGCCTCAAAAAGTCCTGCAAGAAGGGCATTCTGGTGTCCTTTATTCCTTGAAAGCTTTATGCCTGTCACCAACCCATTGTCCATATACAGTCTGTCTATAAGATGCCAAGTACTGTCTGTCGATCCATCATCAACATAAAGTATCCGGCTTGAGTCAGCTATCTTTCCGGATTCCATCATCTTACGCATCTTTTCAGTCAGTCTCTTTGTCGTCTCAGTGAGCACCTCTTCCTCATTAAAGCAAGGTATCACTATGTATAAAATATCCGCCATATACTACTCTTTTCCCTTTGATCTATATATCCCTTCGTTTGCTTATGCACAATTGAAACTGTAGGCATTCTATGTTATATTTTATAGTGATTGTCTGATACATACAAATAATCAAAACAGAACTGTGCATAATGATATAATTATAGCAGATATGACATATTTATCAACTTATATCACCTGCTGCAGTCACATAATCCACAAGAATCACAAAAGGAGCAATCATGGGAAATAAAAAAACAACAACAAAACTTAGTTATATATTTCTGGCACTCATTATAGCTGCCGGAATATGCCGTTTCAGCTACGGTTTTTTCGTTCAAAAGCAAGGCGCCCACTCAGACGAAACGTGGTCATTTGGTCTGGCGAACAGCTACTATGAACCATACATACAATATTCCGATGACACATCTGAATATCGGAACGTTGACACGTGGATCACAAATGAAGTTTTCAGAGACTACCTTACGGTACAGAAAGGTGAGCGTTTCGCATTTGGATCGGTGTACTATAACATGTCATGTGACACACACCCCCCACTTTACTTTATGCTTCTGCATTTTTTGTGCTCATTTTTCCCAAATCAATATATGTTCGTCATAGGTTTTATCATCAACATGGCCGCATATATCATATTGTCAATCTTTATATATAAATTACTTCTTCTGATAACAAAATCAGAAGCCGTCAGTCTCATCGGAGTATTATACTCCACATTTTCACTTGGAATGCTCAACATGACCATGTTCGTGAGAATGTACCTGTGCGTGGCTGCAGTTGCAACTATATATTCATATCTGAATGCAAAATTGTATTACAATGAAGAAAAGAGGCACAAGGTATCAAGTTACATCCTGATAGGTGTGACTGCGCTTATCGGAGCACTTACAGACAACTTTTTCCTACCATATGCATTTGCCACCACACTTATCTTCTGCATATGCTGGTGTGTAAAGAAAGATTTCAAGACTCTGTGGAAATACATTCTTTCGGCAGCCTGCGGAATCATATTGTCTATAGTCATCTTTCCTAAGACATTTACGAGTATGCTGGGATCTCTCGGAATCTGCATTGGTCAGGGAAGCTCTCAGGCAGCTGGGACAGTTGTAAACAGCAGTACAAGATATATGCCCGTACCATTCCAGTTCAGACTTGCTCTTGCCCATGTGAACAAGGAACTTTTTGGATACGAGATATTCTCCGGCTATAAAAGCTACATTGGAATATACATTTCATGTGCAGTATTTGTACTTATAATCGTGGCAGCTTTTATGGCATTCCTCTTCCGAAAAGATGCATGGTTCATAAAACTCTGTGGCATGATAAAGAATGGTATCCTTACATTCTTCAGGACATTCAACTTCGTGACATTATCACTTGTATGCAGTGTACTTATCACTTGCCTTGCTGCAGCATATATCGCCGACCTGTATGGTCTTGGCGACACCGGTGACAGATACATATTTGCCTGCCTTCCAGCCGCAATGGTGGTATTTGTACTTGCCTTCTGGCGCATATGTACACTTATATTTAGAAACAGGAGGGGTGTGATATCAATAGTTCTGGCACTTGTACTTGCAGCGTCAACCATATCATCTGGCAGAATAACCTGTACGTACTTTATGGAGTGCCCTACAACCATGAAACTGGAAGATATCAGTAAGGATTCCAACTTCATCATAATCTCCGCAGCCAAATGGATGCTCGTACAGTATGCAGATAAACTGATAGACTGCAACGAAGCTTTCCTCACGGCAGACTATGACTTGGATAACCAGCTTGAAAAAATAGATGGACATAAGCTGGATGGTGATACGTATATCTTAATTGACATGACTAGAATAAACAGCACACAGATTGATATAGAAAAAAACAATGTCATGATAGATTACCTGAAACCTACATATATATCAAATGAACTTAACCCGTCCTCCATACCTGAAGAAGAAACAGATCCTAGATTTGATCTGAAGACTGTGCTGAAAAAGTGCAAGGATCTATCATTTGTCAATGGTCTCACATACATTGGCTGTGATGGTCTCAACTACCACAGGATCGATGTGTACAAAGTGAACTAATATAAACAAAAACAAATAAAAAGGTCAAATAAAAAGGTGGAAAATGATATGTCGCCCATATCCTGTTCCACCTTTTTCATATCTAACTATAATATCTGACCATACAGGCTCTATCTACGCATTCTGTATATCAGTTCATATCGTCTTGCCATATCCACACGCTTTATGTGTGTCAGATCTTACTTCACTATCCATATGTTCTGTATGCAAGTTTATAAAACACCATGATAAGTCCTGCAATCCATTTTGGCCAGAACTTCTCGAACATACTCCTGTCCTCCCGCTCTCTACGGTGATCGACTATGAATTCTTTGCTGGTCGCACCATCATGCACTCTGTAGTGTCCAAGCACTTTATCTACATACAGAAACCTTCCAGGCATACATGCCAGCTTATAGAAAGTATCCCAGTCAAGGTTGAAGTCATAGTCAGAAGTGAATACACTGTCTCCGAGACGACCCTTATTATAAGTTACAAGCGGACACACTATAGTGTTGCCAAGACACAGACTCATTTTCTTTCTCCAGATCCTATCAGCCTTATCCTTATTCTTCACAGGCCATCTCAGGAATCTCCTTATACGGCTGTTTACGTCTCGTTTGCTATAGTTACCATTCTTAACTGGAGTATAATCCACATAGAATATACTCCAATCATCATAATATCTTGCACTCTTTAATAATGCCTTCACATAGTTTCTGTCATACACATCATCCTGATGAGCAACCGTCACATACCTTGTCTTTGCATTGTTATATGCAAAGTTCCAATCTGCCTGTATCCCCTGTCCTGCATTCTCATTCACATACACAGGAACACCATATTTATCTGCTATGCCTCTTATGTATGCATTCGGTGTCGATGTATATACAGCTATATTCGTCTTTACAGTCTGCTCCACAAGTGATCTGATGCATTCCTCCAGATATGGTGACTCTTTATATGCACACACCACAAATGTGTGATCTGTATTATAAACCAATTCTATTTCCCCCAACAATTTATTTTTCAGGCATTCAACCCTACTAAAAAACGGGAACAGGTTCATCATCTCACCTGTCCCCGTCTATTCTAACCCATCATTCAGTCATGTGTCACTTCATGTCACAGCATGAATCTATATTATATCTTACTTAAAGTACTCCACACCACTCTCGAATATCTTCTGGTTCTGATCGCCGTATACGTTCACAGCTACAGCCTGTCCAATACGCTCTGAGTGACCCATCTTACCGAGAACACGTCCATCAGGGCTTGTAATACCCTCGATTGCGTAGTATGAACCGTTGACATTGTAGTACTCGTCCATGGTTGGATTGCCGTTCATGTCAACGTACTGTGTTGCAACCTGACCATTTGCAAAGAGCTTCTCGCACCATTCCTTGCTTGCAACGAAACGTCCCTCACCATGTGAGATAGGAATTGTGTATACTCCGCCGAGCTCTGCCTTCTTCAGCCATGGGCTCTTGTTAGTAACGACCTTGGTGTATACCATCTTGGACTGATGACGGCCGATACTGTTCATTGTCAGTGTAGGTGAGTCATCTGTCTGTGGTCTGATCTCGCCGTAAGGCACAAGTCCAAGCTTGATGAGTGCCTGGAATCCGTTACAAATACCGAGTGCCAGTCCGTCTCTCTCGTTCAGGAGCTTCATGACTTCCTCTGAGATCTTGGCATTACGGAATGCAGTTGCGATGAACTTACCAGATCCGTCAGGCTCATCACCTGCTGAAAATCCACCTGGGAACATGATGATCTGTGAATCGCTGATCGCCTTTGCAAATGCGTCAACTGAATCTCTGATTCCCTGTGCTGTCATATTCCTGAATACTATCGTCTGTACGTCTGCGCCAGCTCTCTCAAATGCCTTTGCTGAGTCATACTCACAGTTTGTACCAGGGAATACCGGTATGAATACCTTTGGCTTTGCAACCTTGTTCCTTGATGTGTAAACCGTCTTGGCGTCGAAAAGTCCTGTCTTGATCTCTGTCTGCGGTACATTGGACTCTGTCGGGAATACCTTCTCAAGAGTCTTTGTCCATGCTGCAAGAGCCTCGTCCATAGTGATGGTCACATCCTTGTATGTAAATACAGGCTCTTTTGTGACCTTACCGATCTTCTTAACAGGAATGCCGAGCTGATCAAGATCAGATGCCTTAACCTCAAGGATAATGGAGCCGTAATTCTTGGCTACCAGATCTCTCCTGCTCACTGTATCCTCAAGCTCTACACCAAGCTTATTTCCAAATGCCATCTTGCTGACAGCCTCTATGATACCGCCAAATCCTACTGCATATGCAGACTGGATCTTGCCCTCTTTTATCTTCTTGTTGAGGAGATCATACATGTAGAGAACATTCTCATATACAGGTATATCGTTCTCATCCTTATCTATATCCATCTCAACCAGTACATTTCCAGCCTTCTTGAGCTCAGGTGTCACAACATCCATGTAACTTGCCACATCAACTGCAAATGATACAAGTGTTGGAGGTACGTCTATATCGTTGAATGTACCTGACATACTGTCCTTACCGCCGATAGATGGAAGTCCAAGTCCTATCTGTACATCATATGCACCGAGGAGCGCTGCCAATGGCTGTCCCCATCTGTATGGGTCTGTACCAAGTCTCTTGAAGTACTCCTGGAATGTGAGTCTGATCTTGCTCACATCTCCACCTGCTGCAGCGATCTTGGCTGCCGATGTAACTACCGCATATACTGAACCGTGATATGGGCTCCAGCTTGAGAGATATGGATCGAATCCGTAGCTCATCATAGTGATAGTGTCTGTCTTACCCTTGAGTACAGGAAGCTTTGCTATCATGGTCTGGGTAGGTGTCAGCTGATACTTACCGCCGTATGGCATAGTTACTGTTCCGGCTCCGATAGAGCTGTCGAACATCTCAACAAGTCCCTTCTGTGAACATACATTGAGATCTGACAATGTATCAAGCCATGCTTTCTTGATATCCTGTGGCTCCTTAACTGAGTCAAAGTAATTGTCTGCCTTGCTTGGCACCTCAACCTTTACCTGTGTCTCCTGATGAGCACCATTGGTATTGAGGAATGCACGGGAGATATTTACAATGTCCTTGCCTCTCCAATTAAGTACCAGTCTAGGCTCCTCTGTAACCTTTGCAACTACTACAGCCTCAAGGTTCTCCTCCTCTGCGTATCCGAGCATAGTATCAACATCCTTAGGATCTACCACGATAGCCATACGCTCCTGGGACTCTGATATTGCAAGCTCTGTACCGTCAAGACCTGCGTACTTCTTTGGCACCTTGTCAAGGTCTACCACAAGTCCGTCTGCCAGCTCACCGATGGCAACTGACACACCGCCGGCACCGAAGTCATTACACTTCTTTATAATAGATGAAACCTCTTCTCTTCTGAAGAGTCTCTGTATCTTTCTCTCTGTAGGTGGGTTACCCTTCTGAACCTCTGCACCACATGTCTCAAGTGAGTGTGATGTGTGGGCCTTAGATGAACCTGTAGCTCCACCACAGCCATCACGTCCTGTACGTCCACCGAGAAGGATGATGACATCTCCCGGATCAGATGTGAGACGCTTTACTGCACGTCTTGGAGCTGCACCCATGACTGCTCCAATCTCCATTCTCTTTGCAACATAATCAGGATGATATATCTCATTTACAAGACCTGTTGCAAGACCGATCTGGTTGCCATATGAGCTGTATCCATGAGCAGCTGTTGTGACGATCTTACGCTGTGGAAGCTTGCCCTCCATGGTATCCTTGAGTGACTTTGTAGGATCAGCCGCACCTGTAACTCTCATAGCCTGGTATACGTAACCTCTTCCTGAGAGTGGATCTCTGATAGCTCCGCCCAGACATGTTGCTGCACCACCGAATGGCTCTATCTCTGTAGGATGGTTGTGAGTCTCGTTCTTGAAGAATACGAGCCACTCTTCCTCTACCCCGTCTACAACTACAGGAACAACTATTGAACATGCATTGATCTCGTCTGATACTTCCATATCATCGAGCTTGCCTGCAGCTTTCAGCTGCTTCATGCCCATCAGGGCTATATCCATGAGACATACGAACTTGTCATCTCTGTCCTTGTACATCTCCTTCATCTCTGCTCTGTAAGCGTCAAATGTCTTCTCAAGGAGATCCTTATAATCTCCATCGTCAAACTTAACATCTGTAAGCTCTGTTGAGAATGTTGTATGACGGCAGTGATCTGACCAGTATGTATCGAGAACCCTGATCTCTGTCATGGATGGATCTCTCTTCTCCTCACCCTTGAAGTAGTTCTGGATGTGAAGGAAATCCTTGAATGTCATGGCAAGTCCAAGTGAATCATACAGCTCCTTGAGGTCAGACTCTGCCATGTCCTTGAATCCGTCAAATATATGAACATCTGCCGGCTCAGGGAACTCTGTTACAAGAGTCTCAGGAATCTCCATACCACATATTCTTGAATCAACAGGGTTTACACAGTAATCCATGACAGCCTTAAGCTGCTCGTCTGTCACATCTCCTGAAAGTACATATGTTGTGGCAGTCTTGATAACAGGCTCCTCATCCTCTGCAAGAAGCTTTACACACTGCTCTGCTGAATCTGCTCTCTGATCGAACTGACCAGGAAGTGCCTCCACGGAAAATACCTTATCTCCCTCTGCAAGCTGTGGCTCGCCCTCATAGATCACGTCTACAGGCGGCTCTGCAAATACTGTCTCAAGCGCCTTGCTGTAAGTCTTATCCGATATATTCTCAATGTCATATCTGACAAGGACTCTTACATACTCAGCTTTGATTCCCAGGTAGTTCTTAATCTCTTCGTGAAGTTCCTTTGCCTTGACCGCATAGTCAGGCTTTTTCTCAACATACACTCTCTTGACCTTACTCATGTCATACCTCCATAGTGTGTGAACGGCAGATATCTACGCACGGACGTTGTGACGGATATGCAATATCATGTACAGGAACGCTCTCGCTCAACTCGTACTGCAGCGGCACTAGCGCTCACTGCGTGTCGCTGAGTGCCGGCGTACTCGTATGTCCTTGTACATGATATTGACATTCCGTACACAACTGTAATCGTCGTATATATATACCTAACTCGTCCAAATGTTTTTATCTCAATTATTTTATAATAGCATCTATCTTGATTTTTTTGTAGTGTTTTATTTATTTATAGTGATTTTTGTGTAAAGCTACAATTTTTTATTGTTTTATCTTTTATTTTTTATATTAAAATAGAATCCTTAGTTATGCAGCCTTCTTATCATCTTAAATATCACCGAATTCTGATATATCATCGGCGAATTCTGGCAGTAGAATATGATTCCATCAGTAGGTGCATATATATCCGTGGTATTCTCTCCTGTCATCGGGTTGATGATGTTGGCTATGATGTCGCCTCTCACCACCTCATCTCCCGGCTCCACAAGCTTCTTGAAAAAGCCCGCTGCATGCTCTGATCTGATGCTGAGAAGATCCTCCTCATCAAGTATCGTCGATATATAGCCGGCATGACAGTTATACCTTATCACGCCCATACGCGTCAGGAATCTGAGCACTGATGACACCGCCTGGCTTGCACTCTCTCCGTTGATGGTATCTGTTACGCCCGAATATACCGAGAATGCATCTGTTCCGCGCATCTGCCAGTTGTAGTTCAGTGTCGCCCTGTCATATGATCGTGGCTCCGCTGTGAGCACATACGGCATTCCAAACTGGTTTGCAAGACTGTTGCTCTGTCTGCCTGTCTCGATCATGCGGACATGTGGGATGAACTCACCATCCATGTAAAAGCTTGCAAACTGTATTCCGTATGCATAACCGGTGACCTTCTCCATGACCGCAGCCGCTATACGGCTTGTCGCCGGTCCCTCTGGGTTGCCCGGGAATGATCTGTTTATATCTGAATTATCTGTTATCCAGTATTTCTTACCTACATTGAATGAACTGTAGTTGAGTGATGGGATGAGCAGTATCTGCTTGCCCGACACTATGGCTCCCCTGGCCTCAAGCTCACTGAGTTTCTTCGCAAGGAGAGAACTTATGTAGAGCTGCTGAAATTCATTCCCCCGCATCGCACCAACTATACATGCAGTCTTCTCACCGCTTCCATATGAGAAGCCCTGTATCTCATATTCTCCTCTGTAGGCTGTATTCATCGAATATATGATCTCTTTATTCATGTGCACCTCCGAATATGCGGGCAACAAGCGAGCCCTCTTCTATGACCGGATATTCTCTGAGTGAGAACACGATTCCATTTCTCGGAGATCTGATTGTCTCCTCGACAGCTCCTGTTAGAACGTTCACTATCCTGCCTATTATCTCACCCTGCTGGATATATTCTGAGTGCTTTGCAACCGGAAGGAATATACCACTGCTCTCCGCATTGACAAATTCCACATCCTTATCCTTCGCAAATTTAGGCTTGTGCTGAACCTCCACATCTCCCTGCCATATCCCCATCTTCTTCATAAGTGAGAACAGACCATCCACTATCTGATTTGAATAATCATAGTCTATCTTGAGGGCAACTCCGGACTCCACGACCATACTCTTGACACCTATCTCATTCAGCGCGTGGGCAAGGCTTCCCTCCATGACTGTGGACGATGGATGGATCCACACCACATCGACGTTCATACATGCCGCATATGGAGCTACATCGGATGCCACATCGGAGTTCACTCTCACCTGTGGTATCTCTTTGATATATACACTGCTGGAATGTACATCAACGCATATGTCTGCACCCTCTATATCCTTCATGACCTTCGCCGCAGTATACTCCCCCACAGTTCCGTCCTTTGATCCGGGAAACAGGGTATTCATGTCGATGTCAAATACCGGCACATCCCTGTACTGGGCCTCAAGCCCCATCGGATTGACAAATGGATACACATCCACTATCCCTGTCAGTTTATCGAAATCCTTCTTGATCCTTCTTATAAGTTCATAACAAATGTACTGTCCGGCAACCTCATCACCGTGTATACCCGAAACAATACACAGTCTCTTTTCCTTTCCCGTTGGGAAATCAGGCGCAAGGTGATTCTTCTTCACCCTCATAACTTCTCCGATCAGCATATTTGCTGAAACAACAGTCTCTATCATATATTACCACCCATTATACCGTTATCGTCTGCTATATTCCGTACACCTGCGCGTCAATTCCGCACAAATATAAAGAGCAGGGTACCTGTGCGTATCCTGCTCTTCATTGTACCTATATTATTATACATTACCAGGGTCAGTTCTTCAACCCTGACTGTTCCATCAAAATGCCTCACCTCTATATTTGTCCATACATCTGCCACTCTGTATTCAATCTATCCAAAGCTACTGTCTACCAGTGTTTTATGCTCTCTTTTTGTACTCTATCCTCAGCTTGTCCGCTATCAGCGCTATGAACTCTGAGTTTGTCGGTTTACCCTTTCCGGCATTTACCGTGTATCCGAACAGATCATTTATAGTATCGATCTGGCCTCTGCTCCACGCCACCTCAATGGCATGTCTTATCGCTCTCTCAACACTTGACGATGTCGTCTTGTACTTTTTCGCGATCGTCGGGTAAAGCAGCTTAGTTATATAGTTGAGCATGTTCACATCATGCACTGCCATGATGATCCCCTCTCTGATATACTGATAACCTTTGATATTTGCCGGGATTCCTATATCTCTTATGATATCTGTAACATCGCTCTCTATAGTGTTGTCTATCCTGTGGTTCAGATTCTTCTCTGTAAGACATGTAAGGTTGTCCGTAATCTCTGCACTGCTCTCCTGCTTCTTGATATACATCTGTCTGAGCCTTGCCACAAGCTGAACCGGATTATACGGTTTCAATATATAATATGTGGCTCCCATCTCAAAAGCACATCTTATGAGTCTCTGTGATGATACCGATGTGAGTACGACAAATGTCGTATCCTTGTACTCAGGAAGTTCACTTATATGCTCCATGACACCCAGCCCATCGATACCTGTCAGACATATATCCAGAATCACTATATCAGGTTTATTTATCTTGATGGATTCTATCGCCTCATCTCCTGTACTGACCATATCCACTACTCTCATCTCGTCTCTTGATGCATATGTGGCGATCTGTTTTGCTATCTGTGTGCTGTCGCCATCAGCAATTACAATATTAAACCCTTTGTTTCCCATAATATCTCCCTTGTTATGTATAAGATTATTCAGTCATTAGCGCTACTCCTGTCTTCAGATAAAATAATATTAAAAACGATTTAGTTTGTCAAGTATTTTTGATATCGTTTTTAATATCATATATTCAGACATCATTTTTGAACACATTACCCGACATTTCGCATTTTGGAATCAAGCCTTATCTTATCTGCAATTAAAGCGACAAATTCCGAGTTGGTCGGCTTGCCTTTTCCCGCGCTCACGGTGTATCCAAACAGATCATTTATGGTCTCAACTCTTCCTCTGTTCCAGGCGACCTCTATCGCATGTCTTATGGCTCGTTCAACCCTTGATGCTGTTGTTCCATACATCTCCGCTATGGTCGGATAAAGCTGCTTCGTAATGGAATTCAGTATGTCCATATCTCCCACCGCGATTATTATCGCGCTTCTCAGATACTGATATCCCTTTATATGCGCTGGTACGCCTATCTCATGAATTATATTTGTGACAGTCGTCTCAAGAAGTTCATTGTCTGGTTCATCTTTTTTGAATAAAACCTCCGTATTGTTGCCGCGTCCCTTTGCCGCCTCATCTAACACTTCCTTTACTTTCTGCTCATCATATGGCTGTTCGAGGACCCTGAGTACAGCTTTCTCTCCGACCATGGAAAATAAAAATTCAAGATAATTCCTGTGTTTCCTCGATGAACAGATGACAAACTTCACATTCTTAAGATTCTTGTTTTTTATCACACTGTCAACCATCTCTGGAATGTCAGTTCCCGCCACTACTTCGTCTACTATCACAATATCAGGTTTGTTCTCCATTATCTGTTTTATTACATTTTCTCCCTTTTCACAGCATCCCGCATATTCATAGTCCTTGAGATTACTTATTATGTTCTTCAGCTGCTCACTTTCTCTTTTGTCATGTTTCACCATCAAAACTTTAACATGACCCATGTCGTACTCCTTTCGCCTTGCTGTTATTTCACTTGTTTTATTATATATATTCAATCTTTCCTTGGGAATATGTAGAACTTCGCAAGTTACGACAGCATCCTGTCGGCAGTCAGCGTGATTCAACACCTCAGAACAAAAGAGATCCCTGCACCGTCATAAAAGTGCAGGGATCTGTATTTTTTATTTAATAGAATATCTTATCTGACAGCAAGTTACCACAGAACACAGCAATCACCCTTTTTCACGGAGTTTCATGACGACCTCATACGCGGCAGGATTGTGTTTTCTGAGACGTTCATCCATACGTGTGCGTCTTGCCTTATATCTTTCCACAAATTCCGGATGTTCCTTCTCAAGTCTCTCATAGAGCTGTTTTCTTCTTCTCTCTATGTGTTCAGCAATCTTATTTTCATCCTCTCCGGTCACTCTGACTATCTCTTCAATATGAGACTCCATGTGTTCAAGCCACTCATCCTCATCCTGGATATCCATCTGGCTCCAGAATCCCGACATGATCTGTTCCATATCCGCACCATTTTTCATGCTTCTTATGGACTCCTGTATATGCCACTCTATCACATCCTCTGCGTCATCGCCAAATGCCCAGACAAGCTCCTGAACCATGGTGTCGGTCCTCTTTCTCCGTATATCATGATAGCTATTATGTACTCCGACCAATGGGTACGGGCTTGATAAACCACAGTCCGCCAATGCCCTCTCTATAGTCTGTCTCACGCTGCCATTTTCTATCAGGTCACCGAGTCCCAGCTTTCTCAGCTGGGCATTCAACTGCCCGATATGCTCCGTTATGTATAGCTTAATACCCATATCTGCCAGGTTATCATACATTATGCGAAGTGTCTTCGCCGCCGTGACATCCACACTTCCTATAGCAGATGCATCCACTATAACTGCTCTGGTCTCCTCGTCAACCGCATCCATTATATCTTTTTGAAATGTTGCTATATTTGCAAAGAACAGATTGCTGCTGAATCTGTATATGACCACATGCTGTATCGGATATGCATGTTTGAATTTCTCAAGGGCAAGAAATTCTCCGTGTCCCGGTACCAGTCCCAGGAAATTTCTAGGTGGATCCGCTGCCTTTTTGATCACAGCCACAAATGAGAGTATCATTCCTATTAGAACGCCATTGATGGTCCCGAGCAGCAGCACTCCCAGAAATGCGCCACAAAATATATAGAATTCTACTTTGCTTACCTTCCACAATCTGGCCGCAAGATCGAATTCCATGGCACTGTAGAGTGCCGATATGACGATCGCCGTGAGCACAGGGACAGGAAGATATCCTATGAATCCTGTTCCGCACAATAGTATGACTATCATCACTACACCCGCGGTTATCCCCGTGAGCTGGGTACGTCCTCCGTACTGTTCGTTCATGGTCGTCCTCGACACTGATCCGTTTATCGGACAGCATCCAGTAAATGCTGCAGCAAGGTTTGCCGCGCCAAATGCCAGGAGCTCCTGATTGTCATCTATCTTATATCTGTTCTTCTGCGCAAAATTGTTCTCTGCCAGAAGTGTCTCCGCCATGATAACCACCGCCACTGACAAACTCACCGTGAGAATATCTGGAAGCATTCTGACGTCCACCTGTGGCACTATGAATGACGGAAGTCCTCTGCTCACCTCTGACAGACATACTATCCCGTACTCTTCCATATCTATAAAGCAGGACATCACCGCTCCCGCTGCCATGACGCAGATTGCCATCGGGAACTTTGGTATAAGCCGTCTTGACACGAGAAGTATGACTAGGGATATCACCCCTATGACTATTGATGGCACATTTGCATCCTTCACCGTTGCCGCTATATGCTCCATCAGTTCGAACAGCTCTCCTGTTCCAGCCCCGGCACCGTAAAGCTTCGGGATCTGCATCAATATGATCGTGGCGCATATTCCAGATATGAAGCCTCCCATTACCGGAGTCGATATGTAGTTGACCAGCTTTCCCGCCCGCATCACGTAAAACGCGAAAAGCCACAACGCCACAAACGCGGTCAGCACCGGCACTGCCGCCAGCGCCTCCTTCGATCCGCT